>CEVG01107712.1_pt1 | contig 9746 bp, 8 predicted proteins | sample 356511 | NCBI WGS metagenome assembly CEVG01 (sample SAMEA2623426, study PRJEB7988) | marine metagenome | biome: marine biome (ENVO:00000447); feature: surface water layer (ENVO:00002042); material: "saline water (ENVO:00002010), including plankton (ENVO:xxxxxxxx)" | depth 5 m | reverse complement strand
GAAAAATCAAATTATATCTTAGATACTGATAATCATATTATACTAAAATATTTTCCAAATTCTAAGGTTATCTCAATACCAAATGCTGGTCATTGGCTTCATGCTGATAACCCGGCTACTTTTATTTCAACGTTGTTAGGTTTAATCTGACAAATGGTTTTCAATATCTTTGAGACCTGTAAAAAAAATACTATTTTCGCAAACCAATTTTATCATCAATGAAAATATCTATAAATAAACTCAATAAAGTCTCAGGAATTATCTCAATTCAAATAGAAAAGAAGGACTATGAAGGTAAAGTAATTGAAGTGTTAAAGAGTTATTCTAAAACTGCGAAAATACCTGGTTTTAGAAAAGGCTTTGTTCCAATGGGTTTAATCAAGAAACAATATGGAAATGCTGTTAAAGTTGATGAGATCAATAAATTATTAGATTCAAGTTTAAAAAAATACATTAATGAAAACAAGTTGGATATTTTAGGAGGTCCCATTCCCAAAACTGATAATGAAATTGATTGGGACTCAGAATTGATTAATTTTGATTTTGAGATAGGATATTCTCCTGAGTTTAAAATCAATTTTAAACCTAAGAAACCAATAATTAAATATGAAGTAAAAGCCGATAAAAAGATGATTGATAATCAACTTAAAAATATTCAATCACGTTATGGAAAACTAGTTTCAAAAATCAAAATTGATAAAACATCTGAAATTACAGCACTTTTTAAGTCTGAAGATGATATAATTAACAATTCAAGTATGTTTAAAATTGAAACTTTAAAGCCATCATTTGCTAAAAAATTGATTGGACTAAAAGTTGGAGATGTAGTGAGCCAAAATGCTTCCAAAATTTTCAGGGAAGAACATGATTTATCCAGAAATATAAAAATCGAATTAAGTAAAGCCAAGGAATACAAAAACAATTTAGTAATAACTATTGAAGAAATTAATGAAAGAGAGTTAGCTGACTTAAATCAAGAATTATTTGACAAAGTCTTTGGAAAAAATAGCGTTAAGAGTATTGCTGAAATGAAGAGAAAATTGGGTGACGATTTTGTTAAACAGTTTCAAACTCAGGTAGATCAAAAATTAATGAATGATACTATCGAATATTTAATCGATTCCACTAAAGTTAATTTACCCTCTGATTTCTTGATTAAATGGATGAAATTAAATTCCGAAAAGAAAATATCTATTGATGAAGCTAAGATTGAATATGAGAAGTCTGAAAAGGGAATGAAGTATCAGTTAATTGAAAGTAAAATAATTATTGATAATAATTTACAAGTTAACTTTGAAGATTTAAAAGCCTTTACAACTGACTTAATTAAGAATCAAATGAAACAATATGGCCAAGTTATTCCTGAGGACAAAGAGCTGGATGGTATAATTGCTAGAGTCATGAGCAACAAAGATGAAATAAAAAGACTTACTGAACAATTAACAAGTAAAAGAATGTTAGATTTTTTTAAAGAAAATTTTAATTATAAAATCAAAAAAGTTACTTATGATGAATACATCAAGGAGGTTTATTCATCTTAATTCTTATATTTACAATCAAAAAATCAATAACATGGATCTAGGAAAAGAGTTTAAAAAGTTTGCAATAAAAGACCAAGGAATTAGCAGTACCTATTTTAATGATATTATTAGCAGTATGTACCCCTCTGGTTTAACGCCTAATATTATAGAGGAAAGACAAATGAATATTGCAATTTTTGATGTCTTTTCTAGATTAATGATGGACCGAATTATCTTTATGGGTACTGCAATTAATGATCAGGTTGCTAATATTATACAAGCCCAACTACTTTTTTTGGAAAGCACCGATTCTTCAAAAGATATTCAAATATATATAAATTCGCCTGGAGGAAGTGTTTATGCAGGACTTGGAATCTATGATACGATGCAATTAATTAAACCTGATGTAGCAACAATATGTACTGGAATGGCGGCATCAATGGGCGCAGTGTTATTATGTGCTGGGGAAAAAGGTAAAAGAAGTGGATTGACTCACTCTAGGGTGATGATTCACCAACCACTCGGAGGTGCACAGGGACAAGCCAGTGATATTGAAATAACTACCAGAGAAATATTATCATTAAAAGAAGAGCTCTATAAAATAATTAGCAAACACACTGGTCAAGATTACGAAAAGGTCTATGCTGATAGTGATAGAGATTATTGGATGAAAGCTGAAAAAGCGCTAGAATATGGTATGATTGATGAAATACTAGCCAAAAACTAAAACATGAGTAAATCTGAGTTACAATGTTCATTTTGTGGTAAGAAAAAAAATCAGACTAGTTTACTTATAGCAGGAATCGATGCTCATATTTGTGATATGTGCATTGAGCAGGCAAATGGAATAATACTACAAGAAAGCCAGACAAGAAGTGAAAGTATCTCTAAAAAATCCAATAATGAGCTTTTAAAACCTCAACAAATTAAGCTTTTTTTAGACGATTATATCATTGGACAAGATTATACAAAAAAAGTAATATCTGTTTCTGTTTATAATCATTACAAAAGATTAAATCAAGAAGTCGAAAATGATGTTGAAATTGAAAAAAGTAATATTATAATGGTAGGTCAGACCGGGACAGGAAAAACATTGATTGCAAAAACAATTGCAAAAATGTTGGATGTACCTTTAGCTATTGTTGATGCAACTGTTTTGACAGAAGCGGGATACGTTGGAGAGGATGTTGAGGGTATACTGACAAAATTATTACAGTCAGCAAATTATGATGTTAAAAAAGCTGAAAAAGGGATAGTTTTTATTGACGAGATTGACAAAATTGCACGAAAGAGTGATAATCCATCTATTACACGAGATGTTTCAGGTGAAGGTGTTCAACAGGCACTTCTCAAATTATTAGAGGGAACTACAGTCAATGTTCCTCCTAAAGGAGGAAGAAAGCATCCGGATCAAAAGTTCATTGAAATTAATACTGAGAAGATTCTTTTTATCGCAGGAGGTGCTTTTGATGGAATTGAAAGAAATATATCACGGCGTTTAAATTTAAATGTCATTGGCTATAAAAGTTCTGGTAAGGATTCTGTATCAAAGCAAAGTATTCTCAAATATATAAATCCAAAAGACTTAAAAGAGTTTGGATTAATACCTGAAATTATTGGCAGACTTCCGGTTGTAACCTACATGAATCCTTTAAATAAAAATGCACTTTTAAATATTTTAACTGAGCCAAAAAATGCACTCATAAAACAATATGAAAAACTGTTTTTAATGGACGGTATATTGTTAGATTTTAAAAAAGATGCTTTAACATACATTGTTGATAAGGCCATTGACTATAAATTAGGTGCTAGAGGTTTGAGGTCTATATGTGAAGAAATTTTGAATGATGCAATGTTCAATCTTCCTGGAAGTGACATAAAAAAATTAGTAGTTTCTAAAAAGTATGTGACTCAACAACTTTCAAGGATTAGTGTTGAAAAATTAAAGGCAGCATCCTAACCATTTAATTTCATCAGACTTTCAATAAACTTTCTTTCATTAGAAAGCCTTGGAATTTTATTTTGCCCACCCAGCTTATTATTTATTTCAAGCCACTTTAAAAATACACCCTTTTTAGAAATTATTACCTCGGGTTTTTTTAATGTAAAACTGTTAAATCTCTTTGCGTCATAATCAGAATTTTCTTGTCTAAGTTCGTAGTCAATAATTTCTGATAAATTTATTTTTTTTGATGGGGGCTTTTTAAACTCAATAAACCACTGGTGAGCACCTTTTTTATTTTTGTTCATAAAGACAGGAGCAACAGTATAGTCGATAATTTGCAAATCATACTTAGATGATAATTTATTTATTACATTATCTGTATTTTCAATGATTACCTCCTCTCCAAAGACATTAATGTAGTGTTTTGTTCTGCCTGTAATGATAATTTTATACGGGCTTGTAGACGTAAATTTTACAGTATCACCAATTTTATATCTCCAAAGTCCAGCATTTGTAGTTATAAGGATTGCATAGTTTACATCCTTTTCAACTTCATATAATGGAATAATTTTTTCATTTTTTGTTCCATATACTTTCATCGGAATAAACTCATAAAAAATACCATAATCCAGCATTAATAGTAATTCATTTGAATTGTTTTCATATTGAATCGCAAAAAAACCTTCAGATGCGTTGTAAATCTCATAAAATTGCATAGATTCTTTATTAATAATATCCATGTACTGATTTAAATAAGGTTTAAAACTTACACCTCCATGAAAATATACTTCTAAATTTGGCCATAAATCAGAAATATATTTTTCTTCACTTTTTTCTAATATTCTATTTAGTAAAACCAACATCCATGAAGGAACCCCGGCAAGGCTAGTAACATTCTCATTTAAACTTTCAATTATAATTTTATCTATTTTCTTATCCCAGTCTTCCATTAAAGAAATTCTATTACTGGGTGTACTGCTGAACTCTGCCCAAAAAGGCATATTGTCAATCAAAATTGCAGATAAATCACCATAAAAAGTACCATTTTTCTCATAAGGACTTTTGCTCCCGCCTAATCTAAGGCTTTTGCCGGTGAAAAGCTGTGAATTAGGATTATTATTAAAGTACATACAAAGTAAATCTTTCCCAGCTGCGTAATGACAATCTTGTAATGATTCATCACTTACTGGAATAAACTTACTTTTTGCATTAGTAGTACCACTTGATTTTGCAAACCATTTGATTTTAGAAGACCAAAAAATATTATTTTCACCTTTTCTAGCCAATTCTATTTTGTCGGAAAACTCCTCATAGCTAAATACGGGAACTTTTTTCGAAAAATCTTTGTAACAATTAATCGATGAAAAATCAAATTTCTTTCCGATAAAAGTATCTTTAGCCGAGTCAATAAGTCCATTTAGTACATCTTGTTGTACTTCATTTGGATACTTGAAAAATAATTCAATTTGATGCATTCTTTTTTTTAAAAACCAAGAAGCAATTGAATTAATCAATGGAATTGGCATCTTTTTTTGTATTTTAATTTATTTAAAATTAGAAAATTTTATGTATTTCAGTGGAATCGCAAAAAAAATGACATCTGAACATTTACCAGAAGTTAATTATTTTATAGAATTCGATAAGAACTTTATTCATCTAAATCAATTTTTGGAACAAAAGATGACAATTGAATGCCTAGGATATAGTTGTCTTTCTTGCTCATCATCTGATGAAATATTTAGACAAGGTTTTTGTAAGTCATGTTTTTTTGAAAGTCCTTTAGCAGGGGATTGGATTATGAAACCAGAGTTAAGTAAAGCACACTTAAATGTTGCTGACAGAGATTTAGATTACGAAAAAAGAATCCAATTACAACCCCATATAGTTTATTTATCAAATACTGGCTCTGTAAAAGTAGGCATTACAAGAAAGTCCCAAATACCTATTAGATGGATTGATCAAGGTGCACATGAGGCAATAGAAATAATTGAAACCCCAAACAGATATCTTGCTGGTAAAGCAGAAGTTGCAATAAAAAAATATTTAAGTGATAAGACTAATTGGAGAAAAATGCTAGCTAATAAAAGAGATAATGTTAACCTGTTAAGTATAAAGGAACAGTCAAAAACCTATGTTCCAAGCGATATGCTTCATTATTTCAATAAAAAATCAAAAGTAACTAAAATTAATTTTCCAGTGAAAAAATACCCCGAGAAACCAAAAACAGTTAAACTAAAGAAAGGAACTAAATTTTCAGGAATTTTACAAGGGATTAAAGGCCAGTATTTATTATTTGAAAATGACCATGTTCTAAATTACAGATCTCATGAAGGACATATTTTTAAAATTAATTTTAACGATTAGTCAATATCAATTTCTTCATTGATTTTTAATTTAAACTTTTTTCTAAAAAAGTAAACCCCTAGATACAAAAATGGAGTATCGACAAGTGCTACTAAAACTTTAAATAAAAAACCCGAAATTAAGAGTCCTGCAAATTGATTCCAATCTAATATATTAGAAACGCACAAAAGAAATATTATTGTAAATGTATCTACAAATTGGGAAAAAAATGTTGAAAAATTATTTCTCAACCATAGCATTTTCCCTTTTGTTAAATTTTTCCAAAAGTGATAAATATGTATATCTATATACTGAGCAAAAAGGTAGCTTAGCATGCTTGAAAAAACTGCAATAATTGTACTGCCAAATACTTTTTTGAAAAGCACATCATCAATTGGAGAATTTTCAATTGCTGGAACTGCATCTGCCACAAAAATTATTAATGTAGAAAATATTGCAGCAAAAATACCAACTGTAACAACCTGATTTGCTTTTTTTTTACCATAAATTTCGCTAATCAAATCTGTTATCAAAAACGTTATTGGATATGGAAGTATGCCAACAGAAAGATTAAAAAGCTTTTCACCAAATATTTCAAAATTAACAGGATACCAATAAAAGAATTTTTGAAAGATTAAATTTGACACTACTAGTGAAGTGATAAATAGGGATGCCAATACCAAATAAATTTTCTGAGCTAATTTTTTTTTCTCTGCGTTCATAAATTTGTAATTAATCAAATATAGTAAATCAATTTCTTTTGATTACATTGTCAAACTATATGTATAACTCAAAAAAATATTACCTATCGATTGGATCTAATATTGGCAACAAATTGAAAAATATTCAATCCGCTATAAACTTAATCCATTCAAGATTAGCAAACCTTATATCAATTTCATCCATATATGAAACAAGTCCAATTGGATTTGAGGGTGAGGAGTTCTTTAATATATGTGCATGCTTCAATTCAGATAAAAATCCTCACTTTGTTATGAGTGAATTATTAGAAATTGAGCAGATAATTGGTAGAATTAGATTAAAAGAGAGTAAATATACATCAAGAATAATTGACATTGATATTCTTTTAATTGATGATATGCTTATTGACACAAAAGATTTAATTGTACCACACCCAGAAATTTCAAACCGTAGGTTTGTGATTGAACCTTTAGTTGAAATTAGTCCAAACCTCATCAACCCTATAAATAGAATTTTATTTAGAGAATTATTAAATAACTTCTCTGAAAAACAAATCGTAAAGAAAAAAGAATTTTTTTTAAAAAACCCATCATCTAAATCTCCAATATTAAATTATAATTATGTTGCCGTTGAGGGTAATATTGGTTCAGGTAAAACAAGTTTGTCAAGCCAAATTTCAAATGATTTTGATTCAAAATTAATACTTGAGAGATTTTTGGATAACCCCTTTTTGGCTAATTTCTATAAAAACCCGAAGGAATATGCTTTTAAGCTTGAAATGTCTTTTCTAGCTGATAGATATCAGCAAACCAAAGAAGATTTATCACAGTTAAATATATTTGAAAAAATAATTATAGCTGATTATGATATACATAAGTCCCTTATATTTTCTAAGGTTAACTTAAGTGTTGATGAATTTAATCTCTACCGAAAATTATTTTATTCATTGCACAGTAATATTACCAAACCTGATTTAATAATTTATCTTAATCAGACAATTGATAATTTAAAGAAAAATATAAAAAAGAGAGGTAGAGATTATGAAATGTCAATTGACGGTAATTATCTTAAAAAAATTAATGAAAGTTATTTTGATTTTTTTAAATCTAGGCCTGATTTAAATGTAAAATTTATTGATGTTTCAGAAATGGATTTTGTAAATAATAGATTAGACTATTTATCATTACTTAATTGTCTAGATTAGGATATAACTTTATATATAAATCCCATAAAATAATACCTGCACTTATTGAAACATTTAGAGAATGTTTTGTTCCGAACTGAGGAATTTCAATCACATTATCACAAACCTGGATTATTTTATCATCAACACCATTAACTTCATTTCCAAATATAATGGCATATTTATCATTTTTTTGAGGTATAAAATTGTTTAGATTTTCAGACTCATCAGCTTGCTCAATAGCGATAATTTTATACTTATCTTTTTTTAAATTTTTTATTTCTTCAATTATATTATCACAATATTTCCAACTTACCGATTCTGTACTATCTAGGGCAGTTTTTCTAATTTCTTTGCTTGGTGGCGTAGCAGTAATGCCACACATAATAATTTCTTCAATTAAAAAAGCATCAGATGTTCTGAAAATACTGCCTACATTGTGTGCACTTCTAATATTATCAAGTATGATTTTAATTGGAGTTTTGGTAGTACTTTTAAACTCATCTACAGAAATTCTGTTTAGTTCTTCATTTTTTAATTTTCTCATTTCACTCAAGTTTTGCAGATTTCTTTTTAAAAAACTAAATAATATTTACTTTAGTAATTAGTAGTGGTAAAAATAGCATTAAACTAATCGATTTGAAAAAACAAGCAAAGAAAATAACTCCGATGATGAAACAGTACAATGATATTAAATCAAAATATCCTGATGCAGTTTTATTATTTAGAGTCGGCGATTTTTATGAAACCTTTGGTGAAGATGCTATACGTACAGCTAAGGTACTAGATATTATATTAACCAAAAGGGGAGCTGGAACACAAAGTGAAACTGAACTTGCAGGTTTCCCTCACCATTCCCTTGATTTATACTTACCAAAACTAGTTAAAGCAGGCTTTAGAGTCGCTGTTTGTGATCAGTTAGAAGATCCAAAAAAAACAAAAACAATAGTTAAAAGAGGTGTTACAGAACTAGTTACACCTGGTTTGGCATCACTTGATGGAGTATTACATCCAAAATCAAATAATTTTTTAGCTTCAATATATTTCAGCAATAATATTGGTATCTCATTTTTAGATATTTCAACTGGTGAGTTTCTTACATCCCAGGGTGATAGTACATACATATCAAAACTACTAACTAATTTTAACCCTAGTGAAATTTTGGTTTCCAAGGAGCAAAAAAAAATATTTAAGCAAACTTTTGGAGAGATTCATAATTTATTTTTTATGGATCATTGGGTTTATAGTTTAGATTTCGCCAAAGAACAATTATGTCATCAATTTGAAGTAAAGTCAACCAAAGGATTTGGAATTGATGATTTAATTGAGGGAATCATTTCAACCTCAGGAATTTTACATTACTTAAGTGAAACCCAGCACAAAAGGCTAAACCATATTACAAATGTTTCAAGGATTCCAAAGGATGGCCATGTATGGCTTGACAGATTTACAGTAAGAAATCTTGAAATTTTTTATCCTAACTCGAGAGATGGAAAATCATTAATTGATGTCATTGATAAAACAATTACTCCCATGGGAGGTAGACTGTTGAAAAGGTGGCTTAGTTTACCACTTACTGAAAAAAAATTAATTAATGACAGGTACAAAATTGTTGAATATTTTATAAATAATCAATCTGACAATCTTATTCTCTTTGATACATTATCATCTTTAAGTGATTTAGAAAGATTGGCATCAAAAGTTGCTACAAAAAAAATCAACCCGAGAGAATTATTTAATCTTAAAGAATCTTTGAAGGCTATTTTGCCCATTAAAAATAAGTTTAGTAAAACAAATTGTAAAATCCTGAATAGTACAATCAAAAATATTACCGATTACAAAAAGCTAATAAAAATCATTGAAAAAACCCTTTTTGAAAACCCCCCCGTAAATATAAATAAAGGTGGTGCTATTTTATCTGATTTTAACAATGAACTTCGTGAGCTTAGAAGCTTTTCAAAGAATAATGTTGAGTTTCTTGAAAATATGTTAAAGGAACAATCTGAGTTGACAAATATACCATCATTAAAAATTTCATCTAATAACGTTTTTG
>CEVG01018927.1_pt1 | contig 9822 bp, 13 predicted proteins | sample 356511 | NCBI WGS metagenome assembly CEVG01 (sample SAMEA2623426, study PRJEB7988) | marine metagenome | biome: marine biome (ENVO:00000447); feature: surface water layer (ENVO:00002042); material: "saline water (ENVO:00002010), including plankton (ENVO:xxxxxxxx)" | depth 5 m | reverse complement strand
TAGTTCCTGAACATCCAGGATTTCCATGAGGGCAAGCATGATATCATCACTCAGTTCAAGACCGATGAACTTATCTTGATATTGTTGAATCCTGTTCATACCCTTAGGTGATCTTCAGTTAGAATCTTGAACTCATAACGACGGTCTTCACAATATTCTTTTGCCGCTTTCCATTTTGCTTGGTTTTTGGCATACTCAGTCACTTCATAGATATATTTCTTTGACTTCCTAGATTGAATCTTAGGTGCCTCACAAAACCTTTTGGGTTTGATTTCAATAATTGACCTTCTGACATTCCCCTGGTTGTCAACATATTTGATATAAAAATCTGGGAAATATCTATGCCATTTATTATCAAGAGGGGACTTGTAGGGAATCACAAGTTCTTCACTTCCCCATTCCAAAATCTTCTCATTAGTATCACAGTAAACCATGAACTTACGTTCCCATAAACTGCGATAAATAATGTTACGATGATCCCCTTTATATTTTTCTATATTGGTAGGTTTATATTTACCACTATACGACATGATATTATTAAAAAGTCCCAGAGGTATTTATTGTGTCATTTAGAGAGAATATTCAACCAAAGACTACTGACGAACTCATTGCAAACTTTGCTAGGGTAGCTCAGACCTCTCACTATAAAGTTCGCTTTGAAGGAATCGAAGCACTTAGTCAGTTGTCTATCTACCTTAGACAACGTGGTGTAACAACAGACTTTATTAAAAGGGACTTAGGTGAGTATTGTCGTGGGGCACAAATTCCTGGCACACAAATTGCTTCTACACCTGCCAGAGATCAATTTCCAGGTGTAACCGAAAACTTTGCTTACAGGAGACAGTTTCAACCTCTTCAATTGCGTTTTTATGTTGACTATGAATATAATGTTCAGAAGTTTTTTGAACTCTGGCAAGAATTTATTTTGAGTGGATCAAATACTGCTGACGGACTTGACTTTGATCAGAAGAATTATTACTATAGAGTGAAGTATCCAAGAGACTATAAGTGTGATAGACTTAGAATTCTCAAATACGATAGAGATCACAAGAATGGTATTGAATATAATTTCTTAGGTGCTTATCCAAAGAATATTACTTCCTCCCAGATTTCTTATGATGCTTCTAGAGTGTTAGAAGTGACTGTCACATTTGAGTATGATAGATACATTTTTGGTGCCATGGATAGTTATTCCAAGTCTTTGAAACAGGCTTTCAATCAAAGAGGTGAGTTCATTACCATCAAAAAAGACTAATAAATAAAAACAAATTGAGTTTATTATGACTTTACCTAAGATTAATGCTCCCACTTATGAGTTGGTCTTACCCTCATCCGATAGAAAAATTAAGTACAGACCGTTCCTGGTAAAAGAAGAGAAACTTCTAATTATTGCCATGGAAAGTGACAATATGGAAGAAATCGCAAGAGCGATGAAACAGGTTCTTTCAAATTGTATTATTACCAGAGGTATCAAGGTAGAAAAACTTTCTACATTTGACATTGAATATCTGTTTTTGAACGTGAGAGGAAAGTCAGTCGGTGAAACCGTAGAGGTTCTGTTGACATGTCCTGATGACGGTGAGACGAGAGTTCCTGTCACTATTGCTCTCAGTGATATTAAGGTTCAGAAAGATCCAAAACATAGTAATATTATTAAACTTGATGATGAGTATTCTTTGAAGATGAGATATCCTTCTCTTCAAGAGTTTGTTCAGGAAAACTTTAGCGAAGATGGTGTCCAACAGATTGAACAATCCTTTGATCTGATTGCAAAGTGTGTAGACCAAATCTTTACTGAAGAAGAATCCTGGGCTGCATCTGATCATACTCCCAAAGAGATGCTTGAATTTGTAGAGAATCTAGGCAGTGCTCAATTTAAAGAATTGGAGTTTTTCTTCACTACGATGCCCAAACTTTCTCATACTGTAAAACTATTGAATCCAAATACTGGTGTTGAAAGTGACGTTGTTCTGGAAGGGTTAGCAAATTTTTTCAACTAAGTATGGCTCATGAAAGTATTGAGTCATACTATAAAATCAACTTTGCTCTGATGCAGCACCATAAATATAGCTTGACAGAGCTTGAAGAAATGATTCCTTGGGAGAGGGAAATTTACCTTACATTGCTCCAACAATATCTTGAAGATGAGAAATTGAAAGAACAGCAAGCTAACGGCATAAGTTAATGAGAACATTTCTAGGAGATAGAAATAGAGGCACTTCTGGTACAGTCAGAGCAACAGGAATGCGCCGTATTTCTCCTAGAGATACAACTAACTTGCTGAAGAGTGTAAATGCAATCAATAAAAATTTAGTATCTATCAATAAACTGCTTCAAAATCAAAACAAGCAGGAAGTAAAGCAGCAAAGAGATCAGCAACAAGAAAAATTAAGACAGGCAGAAAACTTAAACAAAAGAGCAGCAGAAGAAGATATTGAAAAGTCTGGTGCTAAAGGAGTTAGTGATACACTAAAAAGATCGCTTGCTGAACCAGCAAAGAAAATAAGAATGGGATTGATGGGTTTCATTAAACCCTTCTTGAAGTTCTTCACTGTAGTGTTCATCGGTTGGTTCTCCAAAGGTGTCGTCGCTTGGTTCAAGCAGAATAAAGAACAGAAGAAAAAGCAAATTAAAGATGCAATTCCAAAGATAGTTTCATTCTTAACTATTGCTGGTGGTGTATTGCTAGCAATCAATTTTGGATTACCAGTCATCACTGGACTGATTGTTACAATGGTTAAAGTCGCAACGGTTGCCGTCGCTGCTTTGTTGAATCCACTGGCATTTAAGGCACTCTTAGTCGCAGCTGCTGCAGGTTTAGGTGTAGAGGTTTACAGTGCTGCTAAAGACGCATTTGTTCCAGGATCAAAAGCTGGTCAAAGAATTAGAGATACTCTTGAAAATCAATCTGGTAGAGATGATTTTAAGAAATATGTTGAGGGATTAGATCCCACAGCAAGTAGAACATTTGGAGTTGGTCAAGGTAAGACAACTAAGAAGGATCTGGTTAAGTTTGGTGAGCAATATTATACTCAAGCTCAATTGAGTCAACTTTCTAACTTTACTGGAGATACTCTTAAGTTAAAGGGATTTACTGAAGAAGGTAAAGAGGGTAGAGAGGTAGAATTCAGTGCCGAGCAATTAAGGAATAATAAAAAATTATTAGCTACTATTCCTGAAGCGGTCAGAACACAGTTAACTGATATATTTGATGTCAATAGACTTTCCAATGCATACGGAAAGTATTATGCTGCAAAGAGACAATTAAAGGAAGCAGAGAAAGGTAAAGCAGGACAAGGATTGACTCCAACATCAGCTGCAGATCAATCGGGTGGTCTTGGCACTAATTTTGCTGGAGGTCCTCTACCTACGTTAGAGAGAGACGTAAGAAAAGCAAGGAATGATCTTAATGCTGCTAGAGCAGAACTGAGAAGTGTATATGATCTCAGCAGTCCAACTCTTAGGGAGAAACTAAAGCAAGATTATGGTATTACATCAAGTAACCTTGAATCGGATGCCCTAGCTGGTTCTGAGCTCTTGTATCAAGCCTCTCGAATGGGCAGATTTGTCATGGGTCAGTTGCAACCACTCATCGGAGGAGTCGGTAGTCAATTTGAAGTCATTAATCAAAAGATTGCTGGATTCACAGAATCTCTTGCAACAATGGTTTCTGAATTTGAGTTTAATATTAATGTTCAACCAGTTGCCACAACAGATAATGAAGAGAGTGCTTATATCCCTTCGGGTGGTCAGGGAATTAATCCATTTGATTTGGAGAATGCTTTCATTCCATTTGCCAAGAAAACATACATCATATTGGGGGTAGGATAAGATGTTGACTCTTGATGCAAAAAGTTTTACTGGTTTATCTTCTGGAATTCTTTCCATGAGGAAGAATGTTCAAAGCATTCGTAAAACCCTGTTAAATCAAAGAAGTATGAGAAAAGCACTTGACACTAAAGTCAAGTTGCAAGATAAGAGACTTCAAGAAAATAAAGCGAAGAAGGCAAAAGAACAAGACATAGAACGTAAGAAGACGTTAAAAGGTGGGAAAAAACTGGGACTGCGTAGTAATGTCTTCAAAAAACCAGAACTTGCTTTTGGTATTCCAGGAGTAGGAGTTCTTGGATCTGTCTTAACTTTCTTCTCTTTTGTTTTTGTTGGTTGGATGCTTAAAGCATTGCCACAGATTCAAAAATCAATAAAAGAATTCATGAAGAGGGCACAGACTCTCATTGATATGTTAACAGGATTCTTTACGGGTGTTAAGAATTTCATTGTTGCCATATTCAGTGCCATTGAACTTATAGCCAAAAAATTAGGATTTGGTGGAGCCAATGGTCTGAAAGAGGGTGATGTAGAAAAAACTAAGGATGATATTAAAAAAGCAAAAGATAGTCTTCAAGACTTTATTACTAATTTCCCCGCACATATTCAAAAGTTTATGAAGGGAATTGGTGATTTATTTGCTAAAAATCCAGAAGCAAAAACACCAACAACAAACTTAAGTGGAGATACACCAGTTGTCATGGGCAATGGTGCTAGTGGATCATTGAAAGCCAAGATTAGGTCATTGGAAGCAGGTGGTAATTATGCTGCAGTATTCAAAGGATATCTTGCTGGATTTGCTAGAAGAAATGAAGATATTACCAAGATGACAATTGCTCAGGTTGTCAAATATCAAAAAGATTATATCGCTCATCAGAGAGCACTGGGTATTCCAAAGGAGCGAAGAAGTGCTGCCGTTGGTGCATATCAAATGCTATATCCAGAGATAGCGGCAAGTAAAACAGGTGTTCCAATGTCTGCTTTATTCAATAAAGAAAATCAGGATAAAATGGCAGAATATTACCTCAACATGGCAGGTCAGCAAGCATATCTGAGAGGAGACATTACTGCTGGAGAATATAATGATAGATTGGCAGGACAATTTGCATCAATCAAAAAGATGTCTGGTGGTGGTGTCTATGATAACGATGGTATTAATAAGGCATATGGTGGTGTTTATCAAGAAATTTTAGCTAACAAACCAGATACTTCTGGTCCTAAAGGGAGTACTTATACTGTTTCTGGCGTAACTTATGATAGTGCAACTGGTAGGGCAATTAATGCTCCTATGTCAATGACTCCAAACCCAGATATTGAGAGAGCAGAACAATTAGCTAGGTCTGGAGGAAAGAAAAAGGTTGTGGTTAATGAGACAGTTCCCATTGATGTGTCCTACATCAAATCTAAAGAGAAAGCACAAGCGATAGCAGCTGCTTCTCAGATTAAAATTGAAGTAATTGGTATTGATGGAACTGTAACTGAATCGGGAGGTTTGTTTGACTAATGGATAATCCAGTAACTGGTAGTAAGATTGAAAAGGTCACACTGATACCACGATACACACTCAAGGACGGCACAAAAACTGAGATAACTGGTGACGCTCAAGAAGTTGATTTGACACCATTTATCGCAGAGGTCTATTACTATGAGACACTTCTGTCACCAAACACCACTGCTGTGATGTCTGTTCTTAATCAATTTAAGAACATTAAACTACAAGAGAGTATCTATATTGCAGGAGGAGAAGAAGTCATATTCACATGTAAAGATTTTGTCAGCGAAAACAATAAAGACAAAGACTCTGGTCTGAGAAAGATAAAAATGCGAGTAGAGATTGCAGATAATAAAACTACTACTAACACAGCAGAAGTATTCAGACTTCGGTTAGAAAGTAGTTGGAAAGAAACCGCAGAGAATGTAAATAAACTCCAAGGAGAACAAAAAGGTCCCGTTACCGAAATCGCTAATTCTGTCTTCAAAGCAAACTTCAATAGAGATATTGAGTTCAAAGATAATGCAACCAATACGATGAATGTGACCTTTGGTGATGAGAAAAAGGATGATACATTTCCATCCATCATGGGATTAGCAGCAAAAGCTGCATATAAGGAAAGTGCTGGATTCTTCTTCTATCAAACAAAATTTGGTCATCACTTTAAGTCTGTTGACCGACTTATAGAAGAGGCAACATCTGGAGAGATGTCTGCCATTGGAAGAGAACCATATGTATATCAATACAGTGGGGTAAATCCTGGCATTGAAAATGCAGATATTTCTTCAAGAACCATTATTAGTATCTCAAAGAAAACTAATAACTGGTTTGTAAAAAATCAAATGAGAGCAGATGCATCTCGTCCAATTACACCCATTGTGATGGATCCACTCACATACAACTGGGCTTCACCAGGACCAGTTACATACGAATCTAAATTCTCTACTTTTCCTACTGGTGAAGTAAATGTTAGTGACGCTGGTGATTTTGGAAAAGCAGCTTGGGGTGCAACCAAGTTAGAAAACTTTGGTATGATGTATAGACTCCCCGATGATATTTGCAAGTTCCAAAATGATCCACTAAAAGCACAAGCCGTTTCAAGAGCAAGATATACAAGTCTATTCGGTGAGATGGTAACTATTTCGATTCCCTGTAATACTTCCCTAATTGCTGGTAGTTCTGTTAAACTAGATATTAAGAAGAATCAAGAGGGTTCGGAATGTTCATTCGAAGACAATCTTGTTAACTCTGGTGATGCTGGGCTATATATTGTAGCTGCCGTCTGTCATGCATTTGATAGAAAAGAAGCATATTCTTCTGTCCTTTTAGTAAGAGACCAAAAGAGAAAAGAGGCAAAAACTTAATGGAAAAATCAATCGAGGATCATATTGCAAAGGATAAAGAAATCCTGCAAGATCCCACCCTATCACCACAACAACGTCGTCATACTGCAGACGAACTAGATCATCTCGAAAAATATCACGAAGCACATCCAGAGGATCATCATGATCCCACTGCTTTTGAGATGTATTGTGACGAAAATCCAGACGCTTTGGAGTGTAGAGTCTACGAGGATTGATGAATAAACACCCCTCCTATTTTTTCGGTCAGATAGTCATTGACGATAAATTAAACGTCAAACAAGAAGGGCATGGTGTAAGATACCGTGTCCTCAGGGTTGGTATTGATGATCCATCACTGATTAACAAACCCCAACTATTGCGTGCATTTGATTGTATTCTTCCATTGACGGCAAGTTCTGGAGATGGTGAAAGAATGAGGTCTGTAAATCTTAGTAATGGAGACATGGTGTTTGGTTTACACACAGATTCTCCCGCTAACCAGACTGGAGTTATTCTTGGTGTTTTGGCAAGAACCACATTAATCAATTATGACAATTATGTCAAAACAGAAGACCTTACTACTGCATCTGGTGGGGATCAAGGTGGTGTGACAACACAGCCCACAAAGGGTAACTTTGGTGGAAAAGGTGGAGCATCTCAAATAGCAGAGACTCAGAGAGAGAAAAGTGCTGTGCAACAGTATAAACAAAATAATGCTAGATCTTCCGCATAAATAACGGAAGGAGGTAGATTATGGCAACTGCTGCATCTTTACTATACTCATGCCCAGACGGTGATTACGATCCTGGTAGAAACCCCAGCCTTGGTAGAGACGATAATCAATCCAATGGAACTTGTGTAAAACTTGCAGGTTGTGAAACTGACCCTGTAAGTGAGATTACCAACACTGTAAAGAACTTTCTGAAAGATGCGAAGAAAGTTCTTTCTTTTGCTGGAAACATTGGAAATGAAGTACAAGCAGCCGCAGGTATTCTGAAGGAGTTAGGAGGTCTGCTAGTCGGATCTTTGATGAATAAACTGACGGAGAAGTTAAAGGAATTAATACAACAAGGAGTTACAGCACTTTTAGCATCCACTGGTGGACTGGCACTGCCATCTATTGTTGCTCTAAAACCAGCAGTTCAGGCACTCATCAAAGGCATGGTTTGCCTGATGAATAAAATCATTAGTGGTTTGTTTGATACTGCCGTTGATCTTCTCTCCAATATGGTTGGTGAGATTCAAAACTTCGCTTCTTGTGCTGCAGAACAATTTACGGGTGCATTTATTAATCCAATCATTGATCAAATTGCTGATGGTGTAACGGCACTTCTAGGACCACTTGAGAAAATCATCTCTCCTGCTTTTAAGATTGTTGATTTTCTTCTGGGTGCCGTTGATGCTATCAGTGCCATTGGTGGTTTGTTTCAATGCAATGAGTCTAAGAACTGCCCAACTGTTAAAGGATATTTTGTTGGTGGTGGATTCTGCACAGGAGAGGAGGAAGATGAAGAACCACCCGATGTTGGTAAAATCTTAGCTAAGTTGAGCATTGCCAAAGGTGCTTCAAACTTATCCAATGATTTCCAAAGACAATTTGGTCAATGGGATATCTTTGGTGATGGAACAACTCTTAATGATAGTGGCATTGTAAACGCTAATGGTAGTTGCTACACTGGCAATCCTTTAGCATGTGGAGCACCTAAGATAACCATCTTTGGTGGTGGAGGTGTAGGTGCAGCAGGTAAAGCAATTCTTGGTGGAATTGTTGATAACACTGAGGGACTAAGCGACGTAGTTAGTAAGGTTGGTAGTGTTGTTGGTGTAGACCTTCTTAGTGGAGGTTCTGGATATAAGACGGCACCGTTTGTTACTATCAGTGATAGTTGTGGATTGGGACGAGGTGCCTTTGCTAAGGCAAATATTAATGAGAAGGGTGAGGTAACATCTATTACCATGATCTCTAGTGGTCTGGGTTATCCAGTAAATGAAAATATTCCACTTGGTATTGTAGGTGCCGTCATTGAAAATGGTGGTTCTGGATTTGGTGATGATGATACTTTAGATGGCTTTGATCTCACCATCGAAGATGGTATAATTATAGATGCAAGGATTAATAGAGTCACTCCTGTTAATGAACTTCCTGCTCTTAATGTAAATACAAAGACTGGTAGTGGTGCAAGAATCAAACCACTTATTAATGCTCTGCCTGTGGTAGAGAAGAAACTTCAAGAAGTCATCGACTGTATCGAATAATGTCAAAAGATTATAGTAAAAGAGACGTTGACGCTAGATCAAAGTCTTTCAAGATTGACGTAAACAATCCACAAGAAGGTCAGTCTGGACCCGAGATGTTTAAGATCATCGGTGAAACTCCAGATGGTAGTATTTTCACACAGAGTTTAGCTGCCAATGGTCTTCTGAGAATTACTAACGAAGGAACAACTGAGATTGTTGGTGGTTCTAAGAATGAACCTGATGGTGTTGACATTAGAATCTATGCTTCCAAAGGTAGCATTACAATTAATGCTGATAAAGGAAACTTACAACTTAAAGGAAAGAATATTTTTATTGAAACACCTGGTACTTTCAGTGTATTGGCACAGAAGATTCAACTGGGTAATGATATGACCAGATCTGTTAATGTGCAAGGATTTGATGCTCAACTAAAAGCTCAAGATACTAATATCAAAACTAAGGGTGGCATGGGTCTTTTGGATACTTTCTTAAACCTGGTTGGTCTTGGTGACTGATCTGTGCTATAATATCAGGGTAACCGAGGCAACAGCATGGACACCGAAGAGTATGTTGAAAGCGTCTTAGTTGACGTATGCTCCAAGTCTTTCAAAATGTTTAGCAACCTTGGTGAGGAGCAAAGCTTGACATGTGAAACGACTGAACAATTCATGGACGTTCTCTCTGTCGTAAAGTATGCTTTGGAAGACGATGAAGCAAACCTTTATTACTTGGATCCAGTTACAGTATGAGACCAAAGACTAGAGAAGCAATGGAAAAACTCTTCACTGCTAAGTGGAATGTTCCAAAAGCAGCAGAGCATTGTGGATTATCTTGGAAAGAAATGAAAATTACGTTCAATGAATACTGTCACTTCCACCCACCCACCTATCAACATAACGAGTGAGGAACTAGAAGAACACT
>CEVG01052545.1_pt1 | contig 9829 bp, 12 predicted proteins | sample 356511 | NCBI WGS metagenome assembly CEVG01 (sample SAMEA2623426, study PRJEB7988) | marine metagenome | biome: marine biome (ENVO:00000447); feature: surface water layer (ENVO:00002042); material: "saline water (ENVO:00002010), including plankton (ENVO:xxxxxxxx)" | depth 5 m | reverse complement strand
TTGCTCCAGTAAATGTAGTGGGGGGTCAGTCAGTTCTACAGGATCAATACAATTTAAGAGATTCAAATATTTACCCTCTTGATGGTAATAATCCAGTCTTGTCAAATCCAATTCTGACAGATATTTTTCAAATGCCTGAGTTTGGTCCAGAGAAAGTAACAGCTTTTGAAATAGGATATAAATCATTATACCTAAATAAAAGAATTTTACTTGATGCTTATGTGTTTTATAACAATTATAATGGGTTTTTAGCCCAGCAATTACTTTCTCAAGATCCGTCAGGAGAGGATAAAAGATTTATTACAACAGTTAGTTTAGATCAACCAGTCAATTCTTTCGGTTGGGCATTAGGCTTTGATTACAAGCTTAAAAATAATTTTGAATTCTCAAGTAATGTTTCTTATAACGATGTCAACACAGTTTTGAAACCTGGTTTCCAGATACAGTTTAATACTCCAGATTACAGATATAACATTTCATTTGGTAATAGAAAATTAACTAGGACAATTGGTTTTAATATAAATTATAGATGGCAAAATTCATTTTTATGGGAATCAGCATTCGGTGTTGGTACTATACCACAGATTCATAATCTAGACGCCCAGGTCACTTTTAATTTAGAAAATATAAAATCCAGAATAAAAATTGGTGGCTCAAATATTTTGAATCAATACCACACAACTAGCTTCGGAAGTGCTAACGTTGGTGCTCTATATTATGTATCAATTCTTTTTGATAATATTATTTGACGTCTTTTTAATAAGGTTCCAACTTTCATCTACATTTTTTTTATCTGCAAATGTGCTCCCAATTGGCATTCTAATAGATACTTTATTGTCTACTTTTGTATGAGAAATATAAATTTTACCTGTATTATTTAGTTTTGATATCAAATCAAAATTCAATTTGTCTAGATCTTCATTTTTGATATTGGAGTTATATGGTCTAAGTCTAAAGTTGATCATATTAATATTTTGATTGCAGGTAATCTCAAAGTTTTTATCAGATTTTATTTTTTTATTTAAATATTTAGCAAGGTTAATATGATTTAAAATATATTTTTTTAAACCTTTTTTTCCATAAGTTCTTAAAACAAACCACAGTTTTAATGCTCTAAACCTTCTACCTAATTGTAAACTCCAATCTTTATAATTTTTAATCTTTTTATTAGATGATTTTAGATATTCAGGATGAATCTCTAAGGTTTTGGTGAGTAAATTGTGGTCTTTAACATAATATAAGCTGCAATCAAAATTAGTCAGTAACCATTTATGTGGGTTAAAGAGAAAAGAGTCTGCTAGGTCTAGGTTTTTAATATATTTTTTATACTCATCAACAATAAGTACACTTCCCGCATAAGCAGCATCAATATGGTGCCATATTTTATATTTATTTGCTAATAAACAAGTTTTATTTATATCATCAAATGAAACAGTCCCAGTTGTACCAAAAGTAGAAATAATTGCAATAGGTACATATCCATTATTTATATCTTCATTGATTTTTTTTTCCAAATCATTTATATCTATTGATAGATCAGAATTTGTATTTATTTTAATATAATTTTTGGATCCAATACCAATTATTTTAACTGCCTTTTCGATACTACTATGTGCTTCTTTAGACCCATAAACTCTATATCGATTATTATTAATTCCATCAGAATTAGATTTAAAACTATTTTTTAATTCTCTCGCAGTTAGAAGAGAACATATTGTTCCTATAGAAGCTGTATCGTTAATAACACCTTTCCAACTACTTGGTAATCCCATAAAATCTCTTAACCAATCTGTGACCTTTTCTTCTAGTTCAGTTGCTGCAGGTGACGTATCCCACATCATGCACTGAGCTCCAATTGTAGAAATTAACATCTCTGCTAGTATTGATGGAAAACTATTATTAGCTGGAAAAAATGCATAAAAATTTGGATTTTGCCAATGGGTTATTCCTGGCATAATTTTATTTTCAAAATCCTGAAAAATCTTATCAAAACTTTCACCATTTTCAGGTATAGAACCTTGAAGAGAATCATATATTTCCCCAGGTTTTACTTTTGATTTTATAGGATATTTTGTGATATTATTATGATATTCAAACATCCAATCAACTAAGTTGTGAGCCTCTCTCCTGAATTGGTTTATATCCATATTTAATGATGTATTTATTTGTTATATAACAAAAGACGATTTAATTATGCAATGTATAATTTATTAATCTAAAAAAATAATTTATGTTCGATTGGAAAAAACCAACGGTCCAGATGCTAGGAAGATGGCAACCATGGCATGACGGCCACCAGGCTCTTTTTAAAAGATGTGTAGCTAAAACAGGCCAGGTAATCATTCAAGTTAGAGATGTACAAGGTACATCAGGTGGTAAGGGTCAAGACGATAATCCCTTTGATTGGGATCAGGTATGTAAAAATATAGAAGATGGACTTATTAGAGATAACTTTGTTAGAGGTAAAGATTACGAGATCATGATGGTTCCAAACATCGTAAATATTACTTATGGTAGGGGGGTAGGTTATGCATTTGATGAAGAGGTCTTTGATGAGGCAACTCATTCAATTAGCGCTACAAAAATCAGAAAAAAATTAAGGAAAGAGGGTAAACTTTAAAATGAATAGCACTAAAATCATTTCTTGGAATGTAAACGGTATCAGGGCTATTATTAAAAAAGATTTTCTAAAAGACATAAAGGAAATCAATCCCGATATAATCTGTTTGCAAGAAACAAAAGCAGGAGAAGAGGATGCTTTGAAAGCTTTAGAGGTAATGGATGGATATCACCTTCATGTTAATTCTTCGAAAGCAAGAAAGGGTTACTCAGGAACAGCTATTCTATCAAAGAAAAAACCTCAAAAAATCATAAATGATATAGGTATGGATATCCATGATCAGGAAGGAAGAGTTATGTTTTTTGAAAATGATGATTTTAATTTAGTAAATGTTTATGTTCCCAATAGTGGACAAGAGTTAAGAAGGCTTGATTATAGAAAAGACTGGGATGTAGAATTTTTAAATTACTGTAGAAAGCTTTCAGAGATAAAACCAACTATTATAACTGGTGATTTTAATGTTGCTCACAGAGAAATAGATATAGCTAGACCTAAACCGAATTACAATAAATCAGCAGGATACACTCAAACCGAAATTGATGGTTTTGATAATTTTATAAGTAAAGGATTTGTTGATATATATAGAGAATTAAATCCTGATAAAGTGAAATACAGTTGGTGGAATTATAGATTTAAATCAAGAGAAAGAAATGTTGGATGGAGAATTGACTACTTTATGATAAGTTCTTCTCTTAGAAATAATGTTGTAAACACTGAGATACATAATGAATATTTTGGTTCAGATCACTGCCCAATTTCACTTGATCTAAGTTTTTAATTCCAAAGCTTTTGAATTTTTCTTTAATACTTCAATTATAAAATCAATGTGTGCATCTAGATCTTTTTTGATCAAATCACTACCTAATTTTATCTCATTTCTATCGACTGAAGCTGCAAATGATTTTTTCCTTAAATTTTTTAGGACAGATTTACTTTTTAAGTCTGATATGCCATTAGGCCTCACTTTGGAACATGCGACAATAAAACCGGTAATTTCATCACATGCAAGTAAGTATTTATCAAGATTAGTTATACATTCATTTCCCCATTTAGAATAATGAGATGATATTGCATAAGCTATTTTTGTTAGTCCTAAATCATTTAGCTTTTTTACGATAACATCAGGATGTTTCTCTGGATATTCTTCATAATCTGCATCATGTAATAATCCAGTTATATAAAATTCATCTATGTTTTCATCAATTTTTTTTGCATATTCCTCCATAACCATTGCAACACTGAGTGAATGAATGATTAAACTTTTGTTTGATAACATTTTTTTTAATAGTATCATTGCCTCGTCTCTATTTATAAATTGATTCATGAGATATATTCTTGCATTATTTGTTTTAACGGTATCATTTTCAGCCTTTTCTCAAAATAAAATAAATTGGTATGAGTTAGACTCGTCAACCAAAATTAATAATAATGGAAAAAAAATAATAATCGATTTGTATACAGATTGGTGTGGATGGTGTAAAGTAATGGATAGAAATACATTTACAAATGAAGAAGTTATTAATATCATAAATAATAAATTTATTCCTATAAAATTTGATGCTGAGTATCAAGAAGAGGTATTCTTTAATAATAATAATTTTAAATTCGTTAAGTCAGGAAGAAGAGGTATTAATGAATTAGCATATTACCTCACAAATGGTAATCTATCTTATCCCATGACAGTGTTTCTTGATGAAAATTATAATCTTATTACATTACTCCCAGGATATCATAAACCAGATTTTTACAAAAAAGTATTAAGCTACATTGGCAATGATTTTTGGAAGAATATGACATGGGAGGAATATTTAAAGAATAATTAGATTTAATGATAGTAAAACAAATATATACTCAGTGCCTTGCTCAAGCTTCCTATTATATAGAATCTGATGGTGAATCAGTCGTCATTGATCCAATTAGAGACATAGATTCTTATGTTAGTTTGTTGGATATAAATAATTCTAAATTAAAATTTATATTGGAGACTCATTTTCATGCTGATTTTATATCTGGACACTTAGAACTAAATAAAAAGTATGGCGTGCCAATAATATTTGGCCATAATGCAGAACCTGCATATAATTTTTTAGGAAAAAAAGATGGAGAGATTATTGAAGTTGGAAAAGTAAAGATTAAAATTATTCATACACCTGGTCATACATTAGAATCAGTTTGTTATCTTTTGATAGATGAAAATGGTGATGATTATGCCTTATTTACTGGTGACACATTATTTGTTGGGGACGTTGGTATACCAGATGTAGCCCAGAGATATCAAAATACTACTAAAGAAGAACTAGCATCAATTCTATATGAATCATTGGAAAAATTAATGTTATTAGGTGATAATGTAATTGTTTATCCTGGTCATGGAAAAGGGACTCAATGTGGAAAAAATCTTTCATCAGAGACTAGCTCAACTATTGGAAAACAAAAAAGATTAAATTATGCTTTAAATTTTAGTAGAAAAGAAGATTTCATTAAATCAATTTGTTCTAATATTCCTGAGCCACCTGACTATTTTATTGAGGCTGTAAACAAAAATGCTAATGGGTACATTGATCTAGAAAAAATCACAAATCAATCAAATAATCCAATAAATAAAGTAAAATTTTTGGAGCTGCTAGATAATGAAAATTATATTTTTATAGATACTAGGAATCCTGATGAGTTTGCAAAAAAGCATATAAAAAAATCCATAAATATTGGATTAAATGGATCATTTGCTATTTCTGCTGGAAATTTGATTAAAACAAACAAAAAAATCGTTCTAGTTTGTAAAAAAGGAAAAGAAAAGGAATCAATTATAAGGTTATCAAGGGTTGGGTTTGATAAAATTATTGGATATTTAGATTCTTCTATTGATAAATCTTTTGATGATAAATACTTAAGTTCTATACCTCAAATCAACAGTACTGAAATGTCAGACATAAGCGAATTTCAAATTCTAGACGTAAGAACAAAATCAGAATATGATAAGTCTCACTTAAAAAAGTCTATAAATCTACCTTTATATGAAATTATTAAAAATTATAAAAAATTAGATAGTGGAACTAAGTATTTAGTTCATTGTCAGACAGGATATAGATCAATGATTGCCTCATCTATTCTTAGAAATTATGATTTTGACGTGGTGGAAATTAAAGATGGTTTACAAGGTTTTATCAAATCTAATAGTCAAGAGTTAATTACTTATTAGGTTATGTATATTATAAAAATTTTTTTTCTCATATATTTTATTCAAAGTCCATATGATATTATTCCAACTGATGCTATAAAAAAAATAACAAATAATGATAATAACTCAATTTTAATTGATGTTAGAACAAAAGAGGAGTTAGATGAAATTAAAATAGAAGGTGTTATAAATATTGATTTTTACTCTAATGTGTTTGAGAATGATTTATTAAATCTTGATAGGAATAAGGCATATTATCTAATATGTAGATCAGGTAGGAGAAGTGGTCTAGCAACAAGCTTTATGCGTGATAATGGTTTTAAAGAAGTATATAACATTAAAGGCGGTATGGTTGAGTGGCAAAATTCTAACTTAAGCTTAAAAATAAAAAAAGGTCACAAACTGTGACCTTTTTTTTTAAGTAATGATATTAGTTTAATTCTACATCATTCCTCCCATTCCTCCTCCTGGAGGCATTGGTGGAGCAGCTGGTGCCTCTGGTTCAGGTTCATCAACTACAACGCATTCCGTTGTTATCAATAAACCAGCAATTGAGGCAGCATTTTCAAGTGCAAGTCTGGAAACCTTAGTAGGATCAATTATTCCTGCTTTAAACATAGACTCAAAACTATCTGTTGCAGCATTATAACCATAATCTCCTTTTCCTTCTCTAATTTTTTGGATTACAACAGAACCCTCACCACCAGAATTTTCAACTATTGTTCTAATAGGAGCTTCAAGAGCAGTTTTTACTATTAAAACACCAGTGTTTTGATCTTCATTTCCTAGGTCAAGCTTATCAAGCGACTCTATAGCTCTAAGAAATGCTGTACCACCTCCAGCTACAATTCCTTCCTGAACAGCAGCTCTTGTTGCATGAAGCGCATCATCAACTCTGTCTTTTTTCTCTTTCATTTCAACCTCTGTTGCGGCACCGACATACAATATTGCTACACCACCAGAAAGTTTTGCGAGCCTTTCTTGAAGTTTTTCTTTATCGTATTCAGAAGTAGTGTTCTCAATTTGTTTTTTAATTTGATTTACTCTCCCATCAATATCAGCTTTTTTTCCAGCACCACTTACTACAGTTGTGTTATCTTTATCGATATTTACTTTCTCAGCTGTACCTAAATAATCGATAGTAGCACTTTCAAGTTTGTAACCTCTTTCTTCGGATATTACAGTTCCTCCAGTTAAGATTGCAATATCTTCAAGCATAGCCTTTCTTCTATCACCAAAGCCAGGAGCTTTAACAGCTGCGACTTTTAGTGCTCCTCTGATTTTATTAACAACTATTGTTGCAAGTGCTTCTCCTTCTATATCTTCAGCAATAATTAATAGTGGTTTACCACTTTGAGATACTAATTCAAGAACAGGAAGAAGTTCTTTCATTGCAGAAATTTTCTTATCGTATATTAGAATATAAGGGTTTTCAAGTTCTGCTTCCATTTTATCACTATTTGTAACAAAATATGGAGATAGATAACCTCTGTCAAATTGCATACCTTCAACTGTTTTAACCTCAGTTTCAGTTCCTTTAGCCTCTTCGACAGTTATAACACCATCTTTACCAACTTTATCCATTGCATTTGCTATCATTTTACCAATTTCATGGTCATTATTAGCCGAAACAGTTGCAACTTGAGATATCTCACTAGAGTCTTTAATATCTTTGGATTGTGATTTTAAATTACTTACAACCTCTACAACTGCTTTATCAATTCCTCTTTTAAGATCCATTGGGTTAGCACCTGCTGCTACATTTTTGATTCCAGTATTGAAAATAGCTTGAGCTAGCACTGTTGCTGTTGTTGTGCCATCACCTGCGTCATCGGCAGTTTTTGAAGCAACTTCTTTAACTAATTGTGCCCCCATATTTTCAACTGCTTCTTTAAGTTCTATCTCTTTAGCAACTGATACACCATCTTTGGTAACAGTAGGGGCTCCAAATTTTTTATCGAGAATAACATTTCTTCCTTTTGGACCTAACGTTACCTTTACTGCATTTGCAAGAATATCTACACCTTTTCTAAGGTTTTCTCTTGATTCTGTATTAAAATGTATTTCTTTAGCCATAATAATTAAATTTAATAATTAAACAATACCGAAGATGTCAGACTCTTTCATAATAAGGTAATCAATACCATCTATTGATAATTCTGTTCCAGAATATTTTCCGTATAGAACGCTATCACCAACTTTTACATTCATCTTATAATCAGATGTGCCGTTGCCAACAGCTATGATTTTGCCTTTTTGAGGCTTTTCTTTAGCTGTGTCAGGTATAATTATACCAGAGGCTGTCTTTTCTTCAGCTGCAGCAGGTTCTACTAGAACTCTATCTGCAAGTGGTTTAAAATTAATTTTACTCATAATAAAAATATTAAAATTTAGTATTTGTTAATGTTATATTCATAATTCGTGCCAAATAGGGTTTTATTGACATAATGTCAAAACTTAAAACAACGAATCAATATCTTGGCTATTATTAACTTGGTCTCCTATTTGACCAGCGTTACTAGGTACTATATTTTGCTCATTAGCTTGGTCTATATTTGGGCTGGAAATTTCAGTATTATTTGATTGACTTGGTAAGAATACTTTAGTCAGAAGCGTAAGAGATACTACTAAGATTGCTAATGTCCAGGTTACTTTTTCAAGTAGGTCATTTGTTTTTTGTACTCCCATAAACTGATTTGATCCACTTCCGCCAAATTGTGATGAGAGTCCGCCACCTTTTGAGTTTTGAACTAATACTACTAATATCAATAGTATTGATATAAAAATAAGTAGACCAACAACAATACTATACATCTTTATTTTTTAATTTTTTTATTTTTTTTGCAAAGTAAATCTTTTTTTTTGAATTATTAGAGATAAGTTTTTCATAAATTTTAATTGCTTCTGAATACTTTTTCTGTTTTATAAAAATCTCTGCCATATTTTCTGTGGAAAAAGAGCTTTTACTTAGCTTAGGTTTTGATAGATCATCGGAATTATGATTTTCTTTTTTGGTCTTTATCTTAGGTTTATTTTTTATAAAATCACCTATTATTTTATTTTCATTATTATGATTATCCTCTATAATTTTTTTTAAATGACTTCTGTCAGGATGTCTAAGAGATAAGGAATTTAATGTTTCTTTATATTCTGGATTTGATTTATTTGGAAGATCAAATAAAAATGGTATAAAGGAAAAAGGATATTTTCTTTTAAAATTATCTAAATAACTTTTTTTCATATCTACCAATTTGCAACTGAGGAGTTAAAAATATCTAGAACTATTTGATCAAATATCTCTTCAACAAATTCTTGTTCATTGGATGACAAATCTTCCGTATTTTGGTCGAAGTCTTTATAGAAAGAAAAAGATTTATTTTCAAAATTAAATTGTTCATCGGTCTTATTAAGATAAGATGCGTTTACCCTGACAGTAAGCCTAGTTAATCCTGTAAAAAATTGAGAATTTCTTCCACCTTCAGCAGTTGGAGCTACTGGAGATAAAGAAAAATCTTCAATAGTACCTTCAATTTCTAAATCTCCATTTTCTTCCACAATTTCTAGACTTGTATTTCTCTCAAAATAATCTTTAATTTTTTCGGTAAATAGTACACTCATATTAGATGGTCCAAGGGGAGAATTATTGAAAAAGTTTTCAAAACTTATTGTTTTTACATCTGGTGAAATAGATGCGCCTGTAAAAGAATAAACACCACAACCATAAGAAATTGTCAAAAAAAATAGATAGAAAATAACTTTAAATGCTTTCAATATTGTAATATTTTATTTTTCTATATAGGGTCCTTTCTGATATTCCAAGATCTTTTGCAGCATATTTTCTTTTATTTCTGTTTTTTCGAAGTGCTTTTATGATTAGTTCTTTTTCTTTCTTTTCAATGCTTAGTGACTCACCATCAAATTCAACTTCAGTAACTTCTTGATAATTTTCATTGTTATGATTATTGGTATCATTAATCAATATCTTTCTTTCTTCAATTAATTCAGTGTCTTTACTATCTAAATGGACATTA
>CEVG01343981.1_pt1 | contig 9853 bp, 8 predicted proteins | sample 356511 | NCBI WGS metagenome assembly CEVG01 (sample SAMEA2623426, study PRJEB7988) | marine metagenome | biome: marine biome (ENVO:00000447); feature: surface water layer (ENVO:00002042); material: "saline water (ENVO:00002010), including plankton (ENVO:xxxxxxxx)" | depth 5 m | reverse complement strand
TCATATATTCATTGATGTTTTGTATTAATACTCTCTAGTATTTTCTAGTGTCCAATAATCATTCCATACAAGGAAGAAGTCACAGGTTCATGGGAAGATTTGTAGATTTAATTTACCTATTAATCTTTAGATATATCCAAATTAAAAATTTTTAAAATACTATCCTCATTAATGAAAGTTTTAATACCTTATTGTGATAAATTTATATATCTTTAATTTCTTACTGTATATTTCTCTATTTATATTTCTGTATTTTTTAGGTAGAAGTTTTTTAATAATTAATTATTTGATTTTCAACAAAAAGAAAAATTTAAATGAAAAAATATTTGAAATGAAATCAAATATTTTTTATCCAATCATTGGTATTTTCTATTTAGGTAACGTTCTTATTTTTCTTAACTTTTTTGTTCCTATTAACAATATTTATGTATTCATATTTATTTTTTTGTTACTAATTCCAAATTTTTTTGAGTTTAAATTTAACTTACCAAATATAAATATTGAATTTTTTATTAAATATGTTTTGATTCCGTCGATCTTAATTATAAGTTTATACAGCACTGGCTGGCACTACGACGCAGGATTCTATCACCTTAATCACCAGAACTGGTTAAGGGAATCAAATATGATTTTAGGTTTTGTTAACATACACTGGGCTTTTGGTATGTCGTCAATTTATGAATATGTTTCTGCATTTTTTTGGTTAGAAAACTCTTTTGTTTTATTACATTTCTTAAATTTAATATTTTTTCATTTTCTTTATCTTGTATTAATCGATAATTTGATTAATTCTTCGAATAATATATTACGAAATAGTTCATTATTTATTCTTTTATTTTCTTTACTTGATAATTTTGGAATAAACGGTGGTAGAAATGGATTTTTATATGTACAAGGCGTTACAAAACAAGATATAGCCGTTGGCGTAATATTTTTTATTTTATGTAGATCCATAATTGTACAAATTTATAAAAATAAAATTAACGAAGACGATTTGTTTATTGTTGTTTTGCTGTCCTTATTAATAATTCAAATAAAACTAAGTAGTATTTCGATTGTATTTTTATTGATATATTATTTATATTTTATTTTCAAGAACACCGGCATTCGTTTCAGCAAAATTATTCAAAATAATATCTTTAGCGTTGTTTTTGGAATATTGTGGCTAACAAAACAATATTTAACTACTGGATGTTTCATCTATCCCGTTAATTTTACATGTAGAAATAATTTTGATTGGTATTCGAAGAATTCTACAGAATCTTATGAAGCAATTACTGTAAATTCAAGCTACTCATTGCCTTTGTACAATTACAACTTAGTTGAGTGGTTTAGAACTTTTTCATCTTTTAGAATTAACGCAACTGTATTAACAAATTTTATCATTTCATTAATCTTGCTTTATATAATTAAAAAGTTCATACTGAAAAGTTCAAAAATGGACAAAACTATCAAAAATATATCTTTAGCTTTGATTGTTTTAAATCTTATATATTTAATTTATTATGGACCAACGCCAAGATATCTAATTGGCTTAATGTTGTTTATCGTTTCATACCTTGGATATAATGATGTCGAATTTAAATTTAAATTTACCCATGTTCAAATTTATTCTTTAATTCTTATTTCAGCCGTATTTTTAATTAGATCTACTAGTTATTCGGAGATGATAAATGGTGGTAGTGATAAATTATTTGATCCGAGATATGAAGCAAAATATATCCAACAAAGTAATGGGTGGGTAAAGCCAGATTTTGGTGATCAATGTTGGATTAATCTTGAATGTACGATGTCAACCCACGAGCTGGAAATTGTAAAAAGACCGCTCTTCGATGTTGCAGTGAGAGATTAGTTACTCAAGTATTCGAAAGAGCCTAAAAGAGTTTAGGTTTTCTTCTAATAGATTCACCGTGGACTCTGTACAGTTTATATTTATCCAACAAAGTTCTCCGTTTTGTGGTCTTACACCCCAATAATTATCATCTACATACTCGATTTCTGGAATATTGAGTTCAGTGAAAATGAAAGGATTTTCAAATCCTTTTTTGTAACTGTTTATTCTCGGAAAAAATACTACAGAAGCTAAAGCAATAAAAATCAAGGAATATGAAAATACCTCTCTTCTAAGTTTTAGCTTTAAAGAATTAACATTTAAACCGGTTAAAAAAACGAGAGAGATTAGGGGTCCTATAAAGAATCTTGGTGTTGGAGACGAAAAGAATAAAACCAATATATTTGTAAAAATAAAAATTAACAAATTGTTTATTTTAAAATCTCTTGATAAATTAAATAATACTTTCTTTACAAAGGTCAGAAAAACTATAAATATTACAAAATTAAAAACCAAAATACTATTTTCTGGTTTTTCAATCCAGAATTGAAACCAGTCATAAGGGTTGTTGTCAAAATTATAAGCCCTGTGAAATTCTCTTGTATCTTCGGTTAAATTTTGGGCACTATTTGAAAACCAGATTGAATTTTCGTTGCAAGTAATATTTGATGGATAAAACAGGCACGACGTTTGGATATAGTTTTTAATTGTCCAAAAAATAGATAAAAATATTGGAAAAGTGAAAAATTTTAAAAATACAAAATAATTAATTTTTTCACTTTTATAGAAATTTATAAATATATCAAAATAAAGAATTAGAAATAAAGCACCAAAAATTTTTAATTGTACTAAAAATAATATAAGTAAAGTAAAAATTAGAAAATCAAAAAAGTCTGTAGAATTTTCTTTTTTTATATATGTATACATTAAAACAATGAATAAAAATAAAACCCCAAATAAATTATCAACCTTGCCTACGCCTTGAAAATTCGGAAATCCATTCCCACCACCGTTTATTCCAAAATTATCAAAGAAACAAAAAAACAACACAAATAATCCAGCAAATTTGTATGAACTCTTATTATCAAAAAAGATGATTGAGAACAACAAACTGAACAAGCTTGTTAATATTGCAATATTTAAAAAATGTAGAACAACAAAATTTCCGTTTATTTGAAAGTTTGGCAAAATATAGTCGTTGATTGAAGACAATCCAAAAGGTGCATAAATATTTGATATACCAAAAACAATTTTTTCATTTAATAACCAATTCTGAAAATTTAGATGATATAACGCTGCATCGTAGTGAAACCCGATATCAAAAGTTGAAAATGTTAATGCAAATGGAATACAAAAATTCGATATAAGATAATAATTTCTTTTGGTGGATGAAAGTGAATTACCAAAGTTGAAAAATAAAAAAATAGAAATTGGTATTAATACAATAAATTTATTTATCGGTGTAAAAAAGTTCAATAAAAATGATAAATTTCCAATTAAAAACAAGGTATAAATTATATAAAAGTTTTCGTGAAAAACTCCAAATAAAGACTCTTTAAGTTTTATTCCAAATAATTTTGAAACACTAATTGCAAACCCTCTTCCTGTAAAAAAAAGGAGATTGTAAATTGCTATACTGAATAAAAAATTCATGACTTTAACTATTCATCTTGTTTAATAAATAAAGATATTTCTTTGTATGGGTCACGATAATATTGTAAATTCTCATTTTTTATAAAAATAGAAGTATCAATTTTTTTATAATTTTTTTTATAATCACTAATTTCGCAATTTATTAACTCGTTTTTAGTTACAACTCCATTTTTTATCATTCTTGGAGAACAAATAACTACATCTGCTTCCTGATCTAAAAGATCATTTATTTCGTTTTCAGACATGTAGCTTATTTCAATCAATTCGTTAACAATATAATCTTCCAAGTAATTTTCAGAATGTACAATGTAAGATTGATTGTGTTTATCTAAATAAAATAAAACCAAATTGTAATCAAAAGCAAGGATAGTATAGTCTTCATCATCAAAATAAGAATCTATCTCATCAGACAGTGCCCTTAATGGATAATTTTTATAGGTGGTATCTAAATCTTTTAAATTATCTATAGATAAAGGAAACTGACTAATACTGGTAGAGATTAGTGCTGATATCAGAAAGAGTATAAATAAATTTTTTTGGATTTTTGTAGAAATCTTTATTATCAGAAGCGGGAGAAAGAATATCAAAAAAAGCAAGTGGTGATAATACCCATGTGATCCAACATAGTAAAAAATGATTGAAAAAATAATAAAAATTGATATGTCATCAATCGAAAAAGATATATTTTTTCTATTTTTAATACGATTGTTTAAGGACTGAATTGAAACTGACACAATTATAAAAATAAATAATGCATAAAGTGCAGCATTAAATTTGTAAAAAGATCTTAAATAATCAATTAACCCACCCAAAAAATTAAATCCTTCACTTGCATAGCTCAAAGGGATACTGAAAAAATGAGCAAAATAAATATCAAATAAATTGTTTGAAAAATAATAAAAAACAAAAACTAAATTAGGAACGGCAATTCCAAAAATAAACTTAGCTAAAAAAATTAATTTATTATCTACTTCATCACTATTTTTAAAAATTAATGAAAATACAAAACCAAGAAGGAAAATTAAAGTTCCTTGGTTACATAAAATTGATAAGCCCAAAAAAATACCTGTGAGATAAGAAGAGTTTTTAGAAGTTTTATTTGTATAAAAATAAAAACTTAACGATAAAAATAATAAAGAATATAATTCTGAATATTCTAAAATATTCCAAACAGTGCTCATAAAAATTATGTAAGTAATTGATACAAGAAAAGATACAGTTTTAGTTTTACCAAAATTTTTTTTAGAAATCAAAAATAAAATAATGGATAAAAAATACACAATAAAATCATTTAAAATTCTAAAAATTAGATAGTTATTTCCAGATAATGTTGTAAAAAAATTATAAGTATAAAACAACAAAGGAGGCTTGGACTCCCATTGACGTTCAAGCGGTAAATATCCTTGATTAATCTCATTAGAAACTACTAAATAGGAACTTATATCCCAATCTATAGTTTCAAAATTTAAATATGCATTTTGGAGTAAAAGATTGATAATAAAAATAGCGCTAAATAATATGCTGTAGTTGACCTTATTTAGAATAAACTCAACATCATTGATCTCATCAAAAAAATTTGATCTTAAATATGACCAAAATAAAAAAATACATATTAACAAAGTAATTATTGTGGCTTCTCTTTGAAAAAGATTTCCCGATGTAATGAACGTGAATCCAATTATTGAAAAAAGAATAAGACTTAGAAGGATTTTCTCAATACTTTTCATTTTCATAAGGTTTTTAATTCAAATGATTTAATAATTTATTTACAATAAACTCTTGTTTTTTATTGTTAATGTGAGCACCAAGAGGAAGATAAAAACCATTTTTTCCTAAATTCTCACTAACAGATAAGTTAATATCCTTTTTTTGATAATCTTTTGGTAGCGCATTTTGCATATGAAGAGGCCAAAAGAACTCTCTTGTTTGTATTCCGTCCATTCTTAAAGCTTCCATAACTTTTGATCTTTCTGCCTTTCTAAGTACCACACCAAAAACCCAATAATGATTTTTTTCATTGTTAAGCTCTCTTAAGGGAAGCTGTAATTCTTCTTTATAGTCAGACAAGAGTTCTTGATATTTTTCTCCTTGTTTAATTTTAGTTTCAATCGTATATTTTAAATTTTTAAGTTGTGATATTCCTAGTGCGGCTTGTAGTCCACTCAGTCTGTAATTCCAATATAAATTATTATGATTAAATCGATTTTCTGTTGATCCAAAATCTAAATTAATTATTTTTCGAGCCTTATCGTTTATTTTTTCATTATCAGTTAGAATTATTCCACCTTCACCTGTTGTAACATGTTTATTGGCATAAAAACTAAATGTTGAGATATCACCAAATGTGCCGGCCAGTTTACCTTCAATATTAATTCCATGAGCTTCTGCAGTATCTTCTATAAGAATGATCTCTTTTTTATTGCAAAGTTCTCTTATTTTGATTGCATCTGATGGAAGGCCATATGTATGAACCATAATGATAACTTTTGTTTTTTCAGTAATACATCTTTCAACATCGGATAGCTGCATGTTCCATGAGTTCTCATTTACATCACAAAAAACAGGTTTTGCACCTGATCTCATTACAGCAGATAAACATGAAATAATAGTAAATGAAGGCAAAATTACTTCATCCTCTTGTTCTAAATCAAGACAATTTAATGCAACATCCAAAGCTGCACTTCCATTAGATAAAGCTATTCCATACTTTTTAGAGAAATGTTTAGAAAATTTGTTTTCAAATTCTTTTACAGTTGGACTATTTCCAGATATATTTTTCTTGTTAAGGGTTTTTAAAACTGTTATTTTGTCGCTTAGGCTGATTGATGGTTCAAAAACTGGAATCAATTATTAAAACCTTTCTTTATCTTGGTCTTCAACATATGGACCCTGTTTTACTTCAAGAAATTTAGATTTTGACAATGTCTTAAATCCATGACCGCCATTAAATAAAGCGATTACTTGCCCTTGATTAACAATTTCCTTAGTAACTAATTTTAATTCTTCGTCATAAATCTCTAGTTCAAGAGACCCTTCGTTTACAATAATTACTTCTGATGTTTTGTTTATCTTTCTTTCTTGATCTCTATGAATATGTCTTTTTATTTCAGTCGCTTTATCTAAATTAAATTGTGCAATTTGAAATTCATTACTATCTTCAGTCAAAAAATGTTTTTCATCTTTGTAATCATTTGGCGAGAAAATCATAGCTAGCAGTTTATTATTTTTGTCTCTAATCTCCATTATTTTTCCTTAATCTAAAAGCTACTTTTAAATACGGTATTCCCCGTCTTAACAATTGTAGGAAATTACTTGCTGTTTTTGAATATCCATGAATTCTAGTTTCACAAATATAACCTACTTCAACCATCTTAATTTTTTCGTTCATCATATGCTTAACAAGAAAAATAAAATATTCACCGTATTCAGCATTCTTAAAGATATCAAATGAAAAATATTCTTTTTTACCGATAATAAAACCACTAGTGAGATCTTTAACATTTACTCTCATCAAAAAGTTTAAAACTCTGTTGAACATTATTGAAAATATCATACCTAAAACGGAGTCATTTGAATCTCTTACAGATCTAATAGCTTGAATAAATTTATTCTTACTCAAATCTTTAACCCCTTTATATCCTCCATCCTCAACAAATCTTGAACCAATTATTACATCGTCTAAATTTTCTTTTTGGGTTCTAACAAGATTCAACATATCGTCAACTGGCATGGATCCATCTGCATCTAACCACATAACATACTCCATTTTTGAATTTTCAATTCCTTCATAAATTGAAAGTGGAAGAGATGGGTTATTTTTTCTTTTTACAAATTTTATATTGGAATTTTCTGCAATAAATTTATTCATTATCAAGTCAGTATTATCTGAAGAATTATCATCAACCACTACTATTTCATAATCCAAATTATTCTTTTCAAACTTTGATGTAATTTCTGGAATTATTTTACTTAAATTTTCCTCTTCGTTTAATGTTGGTAAGATTATTGAAATCCCAATGTTGGACATAACTTTAATGTTAATGATAAAACATTAGAATGCTATTAATTTTCTTTCTGAAGTGTTGCGAACAACAAATATCCAAAAAAATTATTGAACAAAATTTCTATAAGCTTTTGGATATTGTTTGCAACTTTATGTCCAAAAATACTAAAGAAAATACCAAAATTCATATACTTTTGAATTTGAAAATGATTGAATTTTGTCTCTCTAAGTAATGCTTCAAGCGTAATCATGTTGTGTTTTGTTATAAATTGATTTGAATATTGAACATTTGTTAATAAACTTTGTATTTTTTCGAGTAGAGATATTGTACTTCTGAAATTTACAGTAGTTAGAATGATTTTACCTCCAGGTTTTAGCAAATTGTACAATCCATTAATTAGCTCAACTGACTCATCTTCGTTTATAAACTCCAATAAGCCAAGTACTGTGATAACTTCAAAATAATTTTGGTACTTATCAAAATTAAAATTGTCTAATATAAAAAACTCAGCTTTATCGCCATATTTTTCTTTTCCGTAATTTATTTGTTTTGATGATATGTCTACACAAATAGACTTTGAGTTTGTATAAATTCCAGTAAAAGTACCCGGCCCACAAGCATAATCTAAGTGAACTTCGTTCTTAATATGATTACTTACCTTTTTAAACGTTGTGTTATGCCAATTAGATTGAATCCCTCTTTTTTTTCTCAAACCATTGGTCAAAACAATATCGTAGTAACCTGCCTCAAGTTGATCTTCCCAAAACTTATTCATAGTTTATAAAAACCATTGATTATATTTAATCATTTCGTCTTTCTTTTTATCACCTAGTAAATAATTAAAGTGGATAATTTTTGGTTTTAGAGTTTCATAGTTTTTGTAATAATGTGGTCCGTTAGGAAATAGATCTAGAGGCAATGAAGCATAATTAAATTTTGCGAGATTTCTATTTATATAGGTTTGATCATGTGTTGTATAATCATTAAATTTTTTTGAATTTATATTTTCTGGATTAAAAAATTTTTGTGTTTTTTTTGAAGATTTTATAAACATAAAGCCCGCACACATGTTAATAAGATTAGGTTTGGAGGGTCTTTTATCATTTTGAAAAACAATGTCTTTGTTTTTAGATTTTGACAACAAATAATTCATTATTTTATCTCGAACAACTATGTCTCCATCAATATATAAAACATAATCAAATTCATTTAATGATTTATATATAATTTCAAACTTTACAATCATTAAATTTCCAAACCCTTCTGACTTTTGACCAACAAATTCTTCAGAGACATTAGTGTCATACTTTATGACATCATTGTGGTGCTGTTGAAAATAATTAAATGACTCATCATCAAGGGTAAAAATTCTTAAATCTACATCTGACTCGAATTTTTTAATAGAATTTAATAAATTATGAGTGTAATCAATATATCCCTTGTTAGTAAAAGTTACTGATTTAATGTTCAACTCTTTACTCCTCTATTATTTTCATATCATATTTGCCTTCATACTTTTTAAAATACTCATTTAAGAAATTAATTGCCTCATTTTTTTTCATTTCTTGTAAACAATCAACGTCTTCATTGTATGAAAAAAGTTGTTTTCTATCAGGTTTGTCAACATATCCTTTTGCATAAGCATCTGTGACGTTTTGAAAACTTAATTTCTTAAAGGAACTTTTGTTTAAAAATAATATGTTGTTGTAAATAAGCTCATATATTCCATAATTAAATGAGCTTAATAGTGAGTTTGCAGCTGTAATTGAACAACCATAAAAGTGGTCACCGATCCAAAAATGATCGTCATCATAAAGCACTGAAAAATAAATAGGTGGTGGTATTTTTTCATTTACTTCCATAGATATTATTTCAGGCTTATATCCTGAATTCAACAAGACAGATACAACTTCCAAATCATATGAATCTATATCAATATTTAAAAATGTTAGATTTTTAGGTATTTTATTTTCGTCTAGTACCTCTTCAATATTATTAGGTGTAATCTTTGATTTAAGAACAGAAGCACTCTTAAAGTTTTTATAAAGAAATTTCATTTTATTATATTTTTTTTCGTCATATTCAATAGATAATCCCTCCCAGTGGTCACTTTTTGCAAAAGGAAAAGTACATGAGGAGCTAAGTCCATCACTTGCACCAATATCTAAATAAAATTTTTGTTCTATGTTTAAAAGTTCTGTGACCTCTAAAATTTTCTTATACTCTCCATGGCCAGACTCTTCATCATAAAAATATGAGTTAATTTTGTGAAAAAATAAGTCTACCCAGTTGGGTTTCAATGCTGTAAAAAACTTTTGTAAAAAATTTGGGGTGTACTTTTTATACCAATATCTAATTTGCTTAT
>CEVG01010419.1_pt1 | contig 9857 bp, 1 predicted proteins | sample 356511 | NCBI WGS metagenome assembly CEVG01 (sample SAMEA2623426, study PRJEB7988) | marine metagenome | biome: marine biome (ENVO:00000447); feature: surface water layer (ENVO:00002042); material: "saline water (ENVO:00002010), including plankton (ENVO:xxxxxxxx)" | depth 5 m | reverse complement strand
TAATGCTAGGCACCGGGGGTATGGATGATGCCTATAGTGTTGCGCGTAACGCAGTAGGAGAAGCTATATACGATGAAACTAGGTTTGAAGAAAGATTAAAGCGTTTAGCTATAAATGAAACTCAGCTAGCTTATGGTGGTCAGTACTTTGCGCCTGGCAACGTAATGTTTAGAGATACGTCAAGAGATTTTGAAAACAAAGCTACTAGTCCTTTTTCTACAGCATGGGATGTAGGTCTTACAGGCGCTATAGAAGGAATGTATGGTGCTGCCGAGCTTATAGGAGAGACTACTGGTTGGGATTGGCTTAAGAATATAGGTGAAGCTGGTATTTTTAGAGCAAGAGAAAAGTTATCTCGAACACCAGAAATAGTTACAACATATAAAGATATTGACGGATTTTTTGGTAAAGAAGGGTTTTTACAATATGTTGCTAACAATGCTGCTATATCTTTACCTTACATGGCAGCTACAATATCAGGTGCAGTTGCTGCTCCTTATGTAGGAGCTAGTGCTGTAGGTGTTGCAGCCACAGGTGCTGTGTTATCTCCTGTAGCTTTGTATACAGGTACTATATGGAACGATCAAGAAGGCGAAAACAAAAATGCTTTGTTGGCTGTAACAGGGGGTGTATCTCAGGCTGTATTAGATAGATTAGGTCTCAAGTTTTTAAGTAAACAAGCTTTACTTAGCGAAAAAGGTAGAAAAGAAGTTATAAATACTCTTATAGATCCTGACAGACAAGCTGAAAATATAAGAAGATTTGGTACAGAAATTACATCTGAAACAGCTGCTAAAAACTTAATACTTACTTTAGGTCGTAAAGAAACTGCAAAGCTTATGGATGACGCAGCAGAGTTTGCAAAGAAACAGATTACAGCTAGAAATGTAGCAAGGAATATGGTTAAGCGAATAGCTGTAGGGGGTGCAGGTGAAGGTGGTACTGAAGCACTACAAGAAGCTATTGGTTATACAGCAGCTCATACTGCTAATGGCTTTAGAGACTGGGATGCAGAACAATTTGTAGATAGGTTAACTGATGCTACTATTGCAGGTACTACATTGGGTGTATCATTTAGTGTGCCTGGTGGAGTATGGGATTATGGTGCATGGTTAGATGTAGGTTATGGATTAAGTCCTGATACTGGTAGACAAATATCGAAGCAAGGTATGAAAGCTGAGCAAGATATTAGAAACAACAATAATCGACAATATAACATACAAGAAGTAAATGAGCAGTTACGATTAACTACACAACGACAACAAATAGAGCTAGATTCGCTTCAAGAAATGTTAGCTGCCGGTCGTGTACCACAAAGAGATAGAGCAGCAGTTATAAGAAGAATAGAATCGTTGCGTGGTACAGATATAAACGATCGTGCTGAAAAATTTCAAGAATCGCAAGAACATAGAACTGCTCCTGCAGTTTTAAAAGACTGGTGGAGAGCGTTACCTAGGTTTTGGAGAGGACAAACTAGATCTGCGTTTGATAATGGTGCAGGAATACAAGATGATTCATTTACAGCTAGACAACTTGCTGAAAGTTTACAAGGTAACTTAGAAAGATCTTACACAGGTTCTAGCTATGAAAATAGAAAGCACCATGAAATTACTAAATTAAGAAATACGTTTGGTACTGTTGACGAAATACTAGCGCTGTTTGGTAGAACAGATCGTCGTAGCTCAAGACAAGAGTTTAGTAAAATATATTATGATGCATTTAGAAATGCAAAAGCTGCAGCTGATGCAGAAGGTAGAGCTATAAACTGGGATACAGATTTACCTGAAGCATTAAGACCACAAGCTAATGCGTTTAGAGCATTATATAATAAACTAGAAACGCTTGGTGATGAGTTGCATAGAATGCAATCAAAACATAGTCCTCAGCTAGGTAGAATAGCAAACTACTTATCTAGAAAAAAGACATTAGATAAGTTAGCTATTGAAAGAGATCGTAAAGGTTTTGAAGCGGCACTAGTAAATACTACTAGAGTTAACGCTGCTCAAGCAAAAGCTATTACAGATTCTATACTTATACAAGATGGCGTAGATCTTCCGTCAGATTTTATACCTGAAGGAGGTTTTTCTGTCACATCTAAGTTTACATTTAAACCTCAATCACATAAACAAAGAACGTTAGATTTAGCGGACAATCCTGCTTTTGATAAGTTTATGGAAAACGATTTGTTTACTAATGTATCTAATGCAGCTAAATCGGCTGTAAGATATACAGTATTAGAAGAGTTTGTAGGTAGTAAAAATGAAAAAATAAATGCTAGACTAAATAAGATACAAGAAGAACTTATAGAGTCAGGAAACTGGACTACTGAAAAGGCAGAAGCAAGAGTAAACAAGCTAGCTTTTGATATGAAGAACTACTTCGACTCTGAGTCTGGTAACTACAAAAGAATAAACATACCACCTATATTGCAGTGGGCACAGAAAAATACTATATTTGCTACAACCATTACATCTTTGCCTTTATCTACAATATCTAATTTACCTGAGTTAGCTATGACTACTGCTGGTTTAAGTGCAAATCAGATATTTGGTAAAACTGGTAGTATAAACTCGCTAGCAAAAACTTTTGTAGACGAAATAAAAAATACTGCAAATAGAGCGTATGGTACAGTAACAAATCAAGTAACACCACACATGCGTAGTGAAGGTGGTCATGCTGTAGCTAAAGACTTAGGGTTTTTTGACTTTGAAGTTGGTGCTGCTCATACTACAGGTGTTAGTGAAACTGGTAGATGGCACCAAAGAATACTTGATATGTTCTTTAAAGGTATTTTGCTACAACAATGGACTAATGCAGTAAGAGCTACACGAGCCGGTATTGCAGCTGACTATGTTTCTGATCATTTATCTGTTGTAGTTGCTAATAGAACTGCAGGAGTAAGAACAAATGAATCTGTTGCAGCAGAAGAGCGATTAAGAAACTTAGGCTATGACGTAGAGTTTATGATTAAGTACCACCAAGATGACGCAAATGGTGTAAGAATATCTGAAGCTGATAGAAATTACTGGAAAGAGCAAAACAGAGAAGGCTTTTTTAATTTTGTTAATGATGCTATAGCTCTACCACAGTCTGCAAACAGACCATTAATCTTTCAAGATCCTAGGTTTGCGTTGTTTACACAGTTTCAAGGCTTCATAGCTACGTTTACAGCTAACCATATACCTAAAATGTATGCTCAAGCTGTAAAAAGAGGTACGCCTGGTATGAGATATAGTGTATTTGCTACGCTATCTACAATGATTGTACTAGGTTTTGTATCACAACACTTAAAAGATTTACTAAAGTACGGGGAAACTACGCCTTATTTTAAGGGTATGGAATACTTTAGAAGAGGAGTAGGTGCTAGTGGATTATTAGGTACAGGAGAAAGAGTCATTGACTTTGTATTTCCTATGTATGATAAGAGATACCAGACAAACGTTGGATGGTTCTTTGGTACACTAGCTGACGAATCTGCAGGAATAAGTAAAGCCGTTAGAATAGCAGACCTAAGTTTTGACGTTGCAACCGGTGATAAACCTGCTGAGCAGTTAGTTAAGATTAGTCCTTTAACACAAGCACTACAACAACAATATAAAGTTTTACCTGAATGGAATTTCGGAGAATAATATGGCATTAAGAATAAATCCCGTAACAGGATTACAAGAGCAAGTAAAAGAAGATGTAGCTAGTGCAGCTAAATTACAGGAAGCTCAGGCTGCTAAGACCGCAGTTGAAAAATTAGTAGACGATTCTGAGTTACCTTCTATGAGAATGCAACCTGCTGAAACATCTAACATTGCTCAGCTATCTCAAATAGGTCAAATGCCTAGAGGCGCAGGTACACTTCCTGGAACTTTTCCTGATAGAGATCCTCAAAGAGCAAGAGAACAAGCTAATATAGAGAAAGCTAGGTTTCAGTCTTTCTTAGCAGAAGATCAAGCTAGAAAGCAAGCAGAAATAGAAAGGATACCTGCATTATCAGAGCTTTATCCTGAGATAGTTAGAAAACAAGATAGAATATTTAATGGTGATTACTCTAAAGCTTCTAAAGGAGATGCATACGGAAAGGCTGTAGAAAGAGCTGATGACTTTGCAAAAGCTTATTTAGGCACAAGTGATAAAGCCAGAGTAAGAGGTAGCAGTTTTACACCTACTGTTACACAGGAAATGTTTCAAAACGTTGAAGGATTAGGCGCATTTCCTACTGCTGATGCTTTAAGCAGAGCTATAGAAGGACAAGATCCTGCATTTAAAGATAGAATTACAGAAGGAGCAGGGGGTTTAGGTAGATTTGGTATTAATACAATATTGTTAGATCCTGATGGGTTTAATGCTGGTACAGTGCAAAACCCAAAAGCTTTACAATCTGCAGGTATGAAAATACCAGACGATGGAAGATTAAGAACTGTAATAGATCCATCTTTTGCTAGAATAATGGGGCTTGTTACTGAAAGATTTATATTTAATAATCAGTATTCTGCAAATGAAAGTCCTGAAAGCAAAGCAGAAGATGGTGATGTATTTGCTAGTACAAGAGATGAAGGCTACATGTCTCAACTAATGCAAGAAAAAGAAGGTGTAGATGTAGAATCTGATGGTACAATAAGACGAGCAGCAGGTAATTTACAGCTAGGTAGAGAAATATATAGAAACTGGAAGCGTGAACAAAATAAAATGATGGGTCTTCCTACTGATCAGTTTAGTGAAAACAATGTAACGTCTAACGATCTTGAAGTAATAGGTGGTTTTGCTAAACAACTATATGCTGAACTAAATCCTAATCTGTATAAAAAAGTAAACTTAGGAACAGTGGATCCTTCAACAGGAATAACTGCAGTAGGGTATCAGCTTACACCATTAGGTAAATCAACACTAAGAGAAGCTGCTGACTCAGCACCTGACGCGTTTGCAGCATATGAGATACCACCACTAAACGCTCCTGAAAGTGTTCTTGCAGGTACGACGACTGGTTTAGGCGAGTCGAGAAGAATGAGAAAGCAAAAGACTACGTTTCTAGTAAACAGAAAAATGGAAAAAATTGAGTTAGCTAAAGCTAATATGAGTAGAATAGAACACGTAGTAGATCCTCTTAAAAGAAAGATTGTTACTCAAATGGGTTTAGAGTTATTAACCGGATTAAAGGCTGGTCAAAATATACCTAAGATAGGAAACTTTTTTAGAACTGGACCAGAAAAAGCTGCTACATTTGTAGGTGAAAAAGCACGTAAAGTAAGAAATCAAGAAGAAGGTGCTGAAGAATATAATCCTAAGTATGAGTTTCAAAAGCAGGTTATAAGATTTATAGAAGATTTAAATACTATGGGTAAATATAGTAATAAATCAAATCATCTTACGTTTGCTGTACAAGAACTACAAAGCCGTATGCATGCTACACAAACAAGGTTTAACCCACAACTTAAGCCGTTAATTAGGTTTGTAACTAGTGGTGCAAGGCCTTCTACTGTAACACCGGGTCAAAGCACACCAGCAACTAGAGCATTTAAAGAAGTTATGACTGTACACTTTATGAGCTCAGAAGCTAAAAGAGCATTGCCTGAAACTAGAATAGCTATGTTCGATAGAGAGTGGGCTCAACCTGATCATGGTATTTTTAAACAAGTGATACAAGAAGGTCGAGATATTGCTGAAAGCTTGATGTCACCTGAGCAAGATAAGCAGTTTACTGACTTACTTAAAGATATAAAATTAGCAAATGTAGATGTACAAAGCCAGAACATACAAGGTAGTCCTGATACTGTAGCTAACTTTACCCGACAGTTTGATGCTGGCCAGCAATCAGTCCCAGCGGTTAGAGTAAATCCTGCCTTAATGAATACGCCTAAACTAAATATATCTAATAGACTTATGAATCATGCTGTTAAAGATGATTTAGAAGCGTTACGGCTTGTTGAAGCAGCACACGAGTTATATAGATACGATAGAATAGAAAAGAATAATGACGCTACATCTTTTACTAGCCATATGAACGCAGAGGTAGATGGTATTACGCATGGTCCTGCAAGTAACCTAATGGTACTAGGTATTATATCTGCTGCTTATCGTACAGGTGTATTAAGACGACCTGATGCTCTTAAAAATATAGATACATTTACAGTTAGTGATGTAGCTAAATTAAATCCTAAATATGCGCAAGAAGGTCGTACCGAAGATCAGATAGCTGGCGATATAAGACAAGCAATGGCAGAATACATGAGGCAAAACGGTGATATTCATGCTGCTAACTTTCTTAGAGACGATATTGTAACAACAGAGCTGTTTGATATGTTGATGCTTGCTACTAAAGATCCTGAGTTTCTTAAGAAGCCACCTATGACTTTGGCTTATGGTCAGCTAATGAAGAATCTTGTTGGTCAAGTTAAAGATACAATAAGTACTGGACCTATGGCTAGAGAAATACAAAAAATAATTAACAAACCAGAAGTTAAGAAAGCTTTAGAAAAGAAAGGCTTTAAGAATCAGACACCAGAAGATGTGGCTGCTACGTTTTTGCACAATGTGCTAGCAGATTCTATTATGCACGAGCTTGACCCAGCAGTTATTCAAGTCGGTCAGCTTTTAAGAGCTAATGCTGGTATATCAGCTTTAACTAATGACGTAATAGAAGTTAAGAATGCTATAGGAATACCTAACTATATAGGTGGTAGACAAACGTATATGTCTGATGTAGCTACTGGTGGTGTAATAGAAGATCCTAAAACAGGAAAATCTGTTGGTTCTCCTATTCCTTTATACGAAAGTATAGCTGAAGGTAGTGCTGAAAGAGAAGGTCCATCAGGCGCGACACCAGGTGGCTATGCTAGATCACAAATAATTCCTTCTGTTATACAAGGTATAGACGGTGCATGGATGAATGCCATGTTTACAGATTCATTTAATGCACTAGGTAACGGTAGAACATACATGCTACCTATTATGGATGCTGTTGTTACAAGTTTAGACGGTTTAGAAAAAGTTAGAGCAGAAGCAAACAAGAACTGGTTTAACGTTATAGAAAATTATTCTTATGTAGACAGTATTATGGGAGAATGGTCGCCTAAAACTATAAGTAAATTTAGAAATAAATTAAAAAGATTAGGAGATCAAGAAATAGAAACTGAAAACACTGGTTACAGAATGTTTCCGTTTCTTACTTCAGTACCTGCCAACGGTTTATCGGCTGATCCAGTAGAAGGCGTATCTCCATTAGTAGCTTTTTTAAATGATACAATGAAGTTACCTGATAAGCCTATTGTGCTAAAGGGTAGAGATACTAAAGGTAAATCTGTTGCTGCATACGAAAAGAGTAAGCGCTTTGATGCTTTAGCAGCTGCTGAAAACATAATGAAAGAGCTACAAAAAAGCATAAAGTTTACAGAGGTTAACGACGGTATTACAGTTTTAAAATCTAAACATAAAGCTAGTGATATATTAAAAATGTTTGATACTATAATAGGTCCTAAAGGTTTAGATATTGAACGAAGAAATGTGGAGGAAGTTAAGAATACAGCAGAACGCAAAGCGGCCTTGTTAAAAGCGGCTAGAGGTTCTGCCATATTCCAGATTGATATAGGTTAGCCACATATATCGTGGCAATATAGATGGTGTAGATCGTTGTCTTGCATGTATCTTTTTATTTTAGTTTGTGAACATTGTATTTCTGTTCCATCTAAAAAGATTATGCCGTACTTGTATATCAAGGCTATATCTTCCTCGTTTATACCGATTACACCATCTGATTTTTCAGTGAACTTCATGATTACGAAAAGAAGTAGTCGCTATCTTGTATAGCTTCTACATCTAATTCCCCTAGTTTATAGTTATAATTAAAGTTTTCAGGTTCTAGCAATAGCATTTCAGCTATATCCTTGTAGAAATCCTTATGATTGTACATTTTAATGAACACTTCTTTAGTTAAACTTAATAAGCTAGCTACATCACAAGCGTGAGTAGAAAATGAATCATGAATCGCGGCAAAGTCACCGTCCCAATAATGGATAATGAGTGCCATATGAGCCGCATCCATACTATGTATGAAGTTAGGGCTTATACCTGATGCAAAGCCACCAGGACTAGGTATCTTTTTACCATACACTAGCCTATGTTCTTTGCCTACGTGTTGTATCCTCATATCAGAGATCCAGCTTTTCCACTTTACGTCTTCCATTACGTAGTTTTCATAACGTACTGGGAAGCCGGAAGGCGTAGTCCATTCGACAACTGGCTCTTTCAAGTCAGATATTATGTGATTTGCTATTGACTGTAGGTAACTCATAGTCTCAAGCGGACCTGGACACACCTCATCTATAGCTTTTATCAAGTTATATGACAAGTCGGTACAGTCGCTCATAGTAATATTGTACTTACTATGGTATCCTTCAGCATAACAGTCAGCATACATGTTCAAAGCTATGGCTAGGTGGCCCGCAGAGTACGCTCTAGTCATCGCTCCGCGTTTCGATATACCTTTCCTTATGTGTTTCATAGGCATGTCTCTCTGCGCGAACCACTCAGGCACGCGAGATATCAATGCTTTAGCTGTTTGCACATAAAAGTCCTTGGGTATATCAGTTTTTACTAAACCTACTAGCTCACCTGCCTTTTTATCCTTAGATATAGCAGCAAGGTGTTGCCAACCATTATTAGAACCATCAATAGGAATAGGTAGGCTTAAGTGATATACACCATTTTCCTCTTTTTGATCCCATAAACCACACCACGCTTTACAACAAGCAAGAAAGCTTACGCCTTTTTCTGCTTTATCGTGTATAGTACGGTTATTCCAGGTATTTCTAATGAAATCTTCATTATGAATTACCCATTTTACCCTATCATCGATAGTCATTTTGTCGACTGATATGTCTGTAAGTCCTTCATCTTCGAGATGTGACTTGTAATCAGCTTCACACCAGTCAGGTATGTTATCGATAGTATAAGATTGGTTGTACGTACAAGCCGTATGTACAGCAAAGTAATATAAACCTTCTTCAGTCATCGGTTTTGCATTAGCAAATTTGAGTAGACCACGCTCCATATCTTTACCTTGATAGTTTAGATATGACTCACGGTAGTATAGCCTGCCACGATAGTCTGCATCTACATACTGAAAGAAGACTTTATCCTTTAATGCTTCGGCTTTTTGTATAGTCATGTTGTATGCATCAAACTTACTACGGTTTTTAAGTAATACTAACTTAGCATTCCAGTGAGTAGCAGCTTCATCATACTTAGCCTGAGCTTTTTCCAATAGCTTTTTGTTAGGCTTATTACGTAGCTTGTTAGTTAAACGTCGTAACTCGCTGTAATATTTCTTTTCCAAAGACTTATTGCCTAACTCTGGTTTAAAGACGGTATTATTCCAGTATAAGTCTTTGCCTTGTAACTCATCGTTGTTACCAAAAATGCAGTAACGGTAGTTCTTACCGGTCTCATCTGATACCTTTAGGTTTTCAGTTACAAACTTACGTTTGTTTTTCTTTACTGCTTCCAAGATGTCGTTATCAATAGTCCATGCTGTTCGTTGCAGCTTGTTTATTGCATTAACAAATGGTTGATCTAACAGATCCTTGAAATCTTGGTCCTTATCATATCCCCAATGCTTAATAACAGGATGTCCGTTTTCCTGAAACAAATGATGGACACGATTAATTTTAGTAAATGAGGTATTTTGTATTAATTCATTGACTACATCAGAAGGTAATGATCCTATTTGTAACCACTTATCTGATGTTTCAATCATGTACGGTGCCCGGCTAAATGGCTTTTTACCTACCGGGTTTTTCTCCCATTCAACTTGCGCTTCAGTAGGAGCTCTAAATATTTTTATGTAACCACATTCATAAAAAGCTTCTAGAACT
>CEVG01144596.1_pt1 | contig 9888 bp, 7 predicted proteins | sample 356511 | NCBI WGS metagenome assembly CEVG01 (sample SAMEA2623426, study PRJEB7988) | marine metagenome | biome: marine biome (ENVO:00000447); feature: surface water layer (ENVO:00002042); material: "saline water (ENVO:00002010), including plankton (ENVO:xxxxxxxx)" | depth 5 m | reverse complement strand
AGAGACTGTTGAAGATGTAGCAGATGTAGCAGATACTGCTAATGATATAAGAAGAGCAAATAATCAGAGGAAAATTGCGAAAGAGTTAGCAGAGCAATTAGGTGAGAACGCAGGTAAAATAGCAGCAAAACGATATCGTTATATTCTTGAAGAGTTTGGTGACGAGGCAGCAGAGGTCTTCCTCGATACCATGAGAAAGACTGGTGATTTAAAACAAGCAAACAAAGCAGTTAACGCATTTAGAAAGACAGCAGAGACAGTAGATACTGCTACGGATATTGCAAAAGCAGTAGATAAAACAGAAACTGTTAAGGATGTCGCAAAAGGATTAGATGCTGCAGGAGATATACCTGCTAAACCTGGTTTTTTCCAGAGAATGTCTCAGGGAATTGCTGATAATAAGTTTGTTAAATCAGCACGATCAAAAGTAGACGAAGGAATAGGCATTGCAAGCAAGGGATTAAAGGATGCAACAAACTTTGTTAGAAATTTTAATTTTGAAGACTTTGCATCAAAACTTCCTAAACTTGATATCAAACTTCCTAGACTCGGTATCATTGATGGGTTAAAATCTCTACCAGAAAAAGCAGCAAAAAGATATCAACAGATTGCTGAGGGTGCTGCCAATGTATACAAGAATGCGAGGTCGATGTTGGGCGGTGTCATGGATTCCGTTGGTAGTGGAATTGCTAAACTTGGTGAAGCAGGAAAAAATATATTTCTAAAACAGGTTTATGAAAGGTTTAAACCATTCTTTGATGGTATCTACGATGTTATCAAACCCATAGGAAAGAGATTTAAAGAACTGTTGTTCAAGATCCCAGGAATGGAAAAGGCAGGTAAAGTCTTGAGTGAAATGGGTATCGATAGTGTCCCTGCTCTTTTCAAAGCAGGATCAGGAAAGATCGGAGAAAGAGCAAAGAGTTTTTTACCTTTAATTGGTAGTATTGCAAACTTCTTATTTGCATATCAACGTCTGTCACAGGGCGATACTATTGGTGCTTTAGTTGAAGGTGCTTCGGGTGCAATCCAGTTCTCAGGAGAATTAGCAACAATAACAGGTGTAGGTGCAGGACCAGGTGTAGCATTGACTATGGCATCATATGGCGGTGATGCTTATATGTTCCTTCGTGACTTCATCCCCCAAATACAAGAGGGAGAGGAGGCAGCAGTCAACGCTTTGGGTCTAGGTCCAATTAAGAAATTTATTGACGAAGCATATGCTAAAGTATTGCCTGGTTTAGGCACTATTATGAAGGCGATGTCAGGTGATTTGGAAGGTGCGAAGAAAATGCACGCAGAAAAGTTTGAGAATGGAACGGTGATGAGTCATGGTACTGCACTTGAAGCAAGGGAAGAAAGATTATCAGAGAAGAATGCAGAGAATGCAGATAGAAACCTTGATGTAAATGAAAAAGGTGAGATAAAAGAAACAGTAACCGTTAAAAATATCAGCGGAATGAGTTTAATGGAAATGTTAAACTCTGGAGATCGTAATCTAATATCTAATGCTCTGTTCCAAATGAGAACACAGGCAAGATCTGCTGATGAATCGTTTAGTGATTTTGATGGTAACCCTGCATATGAAAAAGATATCGATATCATTTTAAATAATCCTAACGGATATAGTATTACAAATGGTCGTCCTACAGTCGTCAAGAAGGGTGAAGAGATTGAAGGAGACTTAGACTTTGCAAAAGGTGGTCTAGTCCCTGGAGTTTTCTCTGCAGTAAAAGAAAAAGCATCTGATATTCTTGCTAGTACTGACCTGTCACAAAAGATTTCTATTGCCAAAGACATGGCAGAGCAATACTTCGTTCCACTAGTGATTAATCAGTTAACACCTATGCCTATGGCAGTGCCAATAAATAGTGGAGGCACCAAGAATTCTAAAGTATCTTCATCTATCACTAGACGCTTATAATGGCAAAAGCAGCAGTACAAAAAGGTAGTAAGATTAATGTTTACAAGGTAGTAAGCATTAAAGAACCTGATGCAAGGATGAAGAAGGTAGATCCTAATGATTATGAAACAGCAAAAGGTCTTAATAAAACTACAGTAGCAATCAATAACTTAGGTGCTACCCTCAATGGCATGAATGCCATGGTTAGTGATCTTAAGCAGGTATCATTAGATCGTCTTGAAGCAGCGAATAAAGATAAACCTAAAATGGATCCCAAGTATGGGACAACGAAGAAGGGTGGTGGTATACTAGGTGCGATTGCAAAAGGATTTCTAAAGACTGGTGGTAGTTTCCTTGGTGGTTTGTTAAAACTACTAGGTGGGATGTTCAAATTATTCGTAGTCCTTCCCATCCTAAAATGGTTATCCAAGGAAGAGAACCAACAAAAAGTTGCAGGTGCCCTAGAGGTAATGGCAAAGTTTGGTAAGTTCATTTGGGAGTGGGCAAAGTTTGGAATCACGAATACGATAGATGGACTATATAAATTACTTGCGGATGATTCATCATGGATGGATCGTATTGTTGGATTTGGACAGGCGTTCCTAGGATTTGCTTCTATCTTCATTGGCATGAAGGGGATAGCATGGTTACTAAATCCAATCAAAGTCGTAAAGGGTATTAACGCAGCAATTAAAGCATTAATTAAGTTCGCATCTAAGAGAGGGTTACCAAATTTGAATCCGTTTAGTAAGAGAAAGAGACTTGGAAAGGCAGCAGGTGGAATAGTTACAGGTGCATCAATAACAATGGCACCTATGGTAATGATGCCACAAATGGCAAAAGGTGGGTGGATCAGTGGACCTATGTCAGGTTATCCTGTGTCACTGGACGGTGGCAAGTCAACTTCATTCATTGGTCATGGTACAGAGTATGTCTCACGGAAGGCAGGTGGACAAGCATTTGTCACCCCGTATGATACTCCTGCAACCCGTAAGAATCCTGGTCTGACTGCTATGAGAAAAGCAGAGGCAAAGAGAAAAGGTTTTGCTGAGGGTGGAGAAGTAAAAGAATCGTTGAATCTAACTGAAGATCAGTTCAGAAATCTTGCATTTGGTGTAAGTGGTGAAGCACAACGGGGCACTGATGATGAGTATGGTGTTGCAGCAGCAATCTTGAATAGAGTTGCAGATCCTAGGTATCCTAATAGTATCATGCAAGTTCTTTCTGCTCCCAATCAGTTTGAAGCATACCATAAGGGTATGATGAGATATGATGAACGCTTACAAGACAAACTCTCATCTCAAAAGGGACAAGAAGGAATCATTGCTGCACTGAGAGAACTCAAGGGTAGAACTGACTTTAAGGGAACTGCCATGTACAAATACATGGGTGCAGATGATATTAAGTTCTCTAGAAGAGGAAACTTCTATCATTATCCAGAACAGAAAGCAAAATCAGATCCCCCTCCTGATACCATTCCAACTCATTACCTAAGATTCATTCAGAATCAAGAGGCATCAGAAGATCAGCAAAGAGTGGAAGGTAACAATCAGGAACGAGGAGGTGTGATGGGCAAACTAAGTTCAGCACTCTCTGGTGTTACTAACATGCTTAGTAACATTTTCTTAGGAGGTCCTGCTGCAGCAGCAGAAAATCCAGGTGTCGTAGATCCTCCTCCAAAAAAATTAGAATCAGCAGCAAATACTAAAGAAGGTGCGAATGCTGATGCAGGTGTTGAATCTGGTAGTTTAGGAGAGAAAGTATTCCCACTTCCTAAAGGTAGATTCCAAGCAACAGCAAGACAGGTGTTTGGTGCACCAAGAGGGGGAAGAAGTCATGCAGGTGTAGACTTAACTGAAGCACCTCCTTGGGGATCAGATCCAAAGATTCCTGTTGTTGCTGCTATTGCAGGATCAGTGTTACAGGAAAGATATAAAGCAGGTCAAACATACTACTCAGGTATGATGATCAGAGGTCAAGATGGTCATGACCAACGATACTTGCACATGGAACCTGGTGTCAAACCTGGGCAGGAAGTCAATGCAGGTGATCAGATTGGTAGACTTTATGATGATGGAGACAACAGTCACTTACACTTTGAGGTATACAAAAACGGTAAGGGTGGACCTCTAAATCCATCTCTCATATATCCTAGTCTGTTCAAAGCAGGAACTGCAGGTGCAGGACAGATGACTAATCCTACTGCATTCAGTGGTGCTTCTGTAACAACTCCTGGACAGAACAAACCTCCTCAAGCTAGCATTCAGTCCATGGGTGACATGAGTAGAACAGAGGATACAACCTTCTCTGGTCAAGATGGTATCATCAGTCAGTTCTCTGCTGAAAAGACAAGAGCAGCAGAGTTGCAGAAGGCAACCGATGATAGAGATAAAGAAAGAGAAAACTTCAAAGCAGGAGTAGAGAATGCAGTAATGCAAGCAACGCAACAGGTTCAACAATCTAACCAACAGAGTGCTGCTGCTATTCAACAGTCACAGCAAGGTATTAAACAAGCATCTGCTGGCGGTGGTGGAGGTAAGGACGTAATCACTGGTGGTCTGCCTGGAGTTGGTAATGTGAACATCAATGGTGTTATGAAAACTACAGCATATGCATTGAACTCTAACAATAACTTTATGCGAGGTATTCTTAGATGAGCATTCTTAGGTCCAATGCAGGAGATTGTAGTATATCTCTGGTACTTGAAAGGGATGGAGAGGTAATCAAAGCAACGGATGGTGGAAAAAACTTAGTAGGTTTCCTGAGAGGTTGGGAGATCTATGAAACTATTGAGTCTGGAACTATCGAAGCAACGTTTATCTTTGAAGACTCTGCGGGTATCTCTAACATTTTCTCTGGATCTGAACTGATTAAGTTTGAGGTCAGAGGAACTGTTGCCACTAGAAAATATAATTTTAGAGGATATAATATCAGTAACAGACAAAGAACTGGTCAAACAACTGATGTCTTTATAATTCAAGCATGTTCCGATGAGTTTATTAAGAATGAAGTAACAAATGTGTTTGGTAACTCGGAAGTTGTTTTTAAAAAGAGTGGACTGGAATCATCTGAGATTGTAAAAGAAGTAGTCAAGAATACTAAGTTCTTAGGAAGTGATAAGAAAGTATTTGCAGAGGAAACTCTAAACAAACATAAGTTTATAGCACCAAACTGGAGAGTAATGGATGCGATCTATTGGATTGCACAGAGATCCGTGCGAAAGAAAAAGACGGGTGGTGGATTCCAGAACGGGTTTACATTCTTTGAGAATGCGATGGGTTATCATTTCAAGTCTATCGATGGAATGATTGAAGATATTAATGAGCAAGATGAAGAAACTAAAACCAATCCTACTACTGGTAAGGCAAGGTTATACAAGTATGTTTACTCTGCTAAAAAAGTTGATAGTGGTGCAGGTGATCAGTTTAAAATTGATAGTGTATCCTTCCCAGAAGAAAGAAACTTTTTGATGGGTTTAAGACATGGTGCTTGGTCAGGTTATAGTGTTGGATTTGATCCTGTCACAGTTAATCAATCTAGATGGGGTGGAGAGAGTTCAGATCTATCAGCAGATATGTACAAGTATAAAGTTTCTGAAGCATGGAATAGCATGTCACACTTGGGTGGTAAGAACTCAGTAAACCCTATGTCACGACTTGATGACGAGTTCATGAACCTTGTTGACAACCCTAAGAGAGTACGTTACACTATACTTCCAAACCAAATTTTCGATAAGAAATGGTATAACTATATCCCTGGTTTGGTCAAAGATTCGCAGAAAAACTATGAAGCACTCGTAGAGTTGCAAGCATATCAATGGATGCGAATGGAAACGATGAAAAACACTAGATTGCAAGTAGTCGTCCCAGGAAACCTAGATCTATATGGGGGTTACGGAATTCACGTCACATTACCCTCTACCGAAAAATCTCAGGACAAAATTAAAGTGGACAAAAGGTTTAGCGGTCGTTACATGATCGTTACAATCGCACATAAAGGCACTCCTGATAACTTTTCGTCAGAGATGTTACTGATGAAGGATGGTGTAATACCCTAAATAGTTCTGTATCAATACGGTACTAAAATGAAAACACTAGAAGAACACATCCAAAAGGACAAAGAAATCCTAGACAATCCAATGATTTCTCCTGCAGCACGCAGACATTACAGCGAAGAGTTGCACGAGTTAGAAGTATACGCTCACAATCACCGCGAAGAGATTGCAGCAGGTGATCACCATGATCCTAACTTCTTAGAATTATTTTGTGAGGTAAACCCAAGTGAACCAGAATGTCGCATGTACGACGATTGATAGGTATCTTTTAGGACTTTGGAATAACATAGCGCAAGCACAAGCGTCACCCCATGCCTACGCATCCATTTTTATGCATTGGCAGGAGATAGAGGGGGGTTTTCAGTCTCAAAATTACTACAGAACGGACGGACCCTCCAATCCGTATCGAAAAAGATTTCACAAGAAAGTTAATATATCTGATACTCAAGTACTAATCGAAAACTACGATTTAGATTGGACAAAATCTGAAGAGTGTGGTATGATGTTTACCTTTGATGGTAACGCATGGCACGGTTCTGTTGTTGGCAACTGTGTCGTCAACGGAGTTGAGATCAAATCAAAGATGTCACTCTTCGGAGACAAACTACATAGTTGTGACCAAGGTTACGTCGATGGACGTATGATCTGGGGTAGCAAAGAAACATATAAGTTTGTCAAAACCAAAAACACCTTTTAGTTTCAAAAAAGGGGCAAAAAAAATCCCGCCAAAATTTTGACTTCTAGGGTTTTTCCATAAATAATCAAAAATCTGCAGATAGATGCAAACAGTTGAAGGTATTTTAAATGAACCTACAGTAAATTTCGTTGGTAAAGACGGATTTTTCTGGTGGGTTGGTGAAGTTGAAGATAATGAAGATCCGATGGAACTCGGTCGGTGTAAAGTTCGTGTGCTTGGTTATTATACCAACGTAAGAGGAGGTACAGTTGCTGACCTACCTACTGATAACTTACCATGGGCAACAGTATTACAACACGCATGTCAAGCAGGTAACGATGGACAGGGTGAAAGTGCAGGACAACTGCAACCTGGTGCCATTGTTATGGGATTCTTCATGGATGGAGAATCTGCTCAAATGCCGATCGTTATCGGTGTTTTACGCATTCAGAAAGGAAAGAGTAAAAAACATAACTTCACCCTCACAGGTGAAAACATGGAGGATGGAAGTCCAGGTACGGTGAATCCTGCACTTAGAAGGACTGCAGATCCTAATAGTATTGACATTAATAATAAAGAAAATTCTTCTGGATCAAATGCTGTCAAACTCCCTGGAAGTGAGGTATCTCCAGAACCTGCAGGTCCAGGATCACCTAATAATGTAGGTGTACACCTCCCAGGAAGTGCAGGTAACACTCAAAAACCAAGATCTCCTAGTAAACCAATCGCTACTGCTAATGGTGTAGGTGGTCCATGGAAGTCTGTGGAATCTAAGTTAAACTATCTTATTGAAGACGTTGCAGACACTGCAGGTACACTTGTTGCAACAGAAGATGGTGACTTCATTGACATTGTATCTGGTAAAGTTGTAACTATTGAAAAACTTACAGCAAAACTACAAAACTTCCTAGGTGCTATCTTCTCTCAAATTGTCTCTGCAATTAGAGAAGCAACATCACAACTTGCTGAAAAAGTTGGTGGTGCACTGGACTTTAATAAATTAGCACCAGGGGTTCCATTTGCACAAATGGAAATTATCACACAGGCAGTGACTCAGATTTTGTCATCTCTCTGTATTTTTGATAGTCAAATCACCGACTTTATTAAAGACCCTGTTTCCGCTATTCAGAGTGGTATTGAAAGTTTACTTAGTGGTGCTATCAGCAAGGCACAAATGGTAGTGCAGGGTGTTCAAGATACTATTGATAGTATTGTTTGCTCTGTACAGAAAGTTCTTGATCAACTTAAGGGTGTTATCAACACAGTAAAATCAGCAACTAGTGCGGTTGCAGGTGTTGATGAGATCATCAGCAGTTGGGAAAAAGGAACTGGTATCTTTGAAGGTGGATCTGATATGTTCCAAAATGGACTTTCTGGTCTTGCAGGTTTACTTGCTCTGTTTGTTAAGTTTATTGGTGGTGGTTGTGATAGAAAACCTGATGGTGGTAAAGATAATCATGGATACTTCCCACTATTCGGTGTTACAAACTGTAGTGATGAAGAACTAGAAGCAATCAATAAAATTAGAGGCAGTAATAGAGGAAGTTGTAACTCAGGTGGTGGAGGATCAGGTGGTGGAGGATCAGAAGCAGCAAACGGTATTTTAGATCAAATCTTCACAAAAGCAGATCCATATTTACAAGTAGCAAAAACATTTGTTGATGGTGGATTCGATCATCATGTAGGAACCCCAGGTCGTCAGGCACACGTTGTCAAAGAACCTAGTGGAACGACTCACTCTTCTTATAATATTAATAACAATACTTTTGCAGAGTGGACTTATAAAAAACAAGTAAAATCCCAAAATCCCGATATTTCTGACGAAGAACTGGCGAAAAAAACAGAAGAATATAAAAAAGCAAACAGGGGTAATAGTAAAGATGACACAGGTAACTTAGTTGCCGATCACTCTGCATACGCAGGTAATCACACTGTAGATGTTATGGGTGATGACTGTGCTACTGTTGATGGTGATAAGGTGGTAAACGTTGAAGGTGACTATCGTTTGAAAGTTACTGGTGATTGCCACATTGAAGTTGGTGGTGGATTCTTCTTTGCTGCTGAAGGTGCACCTAAGACAGTAGATAGAAACGGTAAGAAGAAGAGTGAAAAGATTCAGAAGCACCAAATTACATTTGGATCTGATGTAGATATCAAAACTGCGGGTGCTAAGATGGAATTACAGGCAGCAGAATTTGGATTCGGTGCACCAAATATGAAGTTTACTGGATCTACTTTTGAAAACTCATATAAAGTTCAGAAAATGACTGGTAATGAGATTGTTGCTACAGGTAATAGTGTTATCAATATCTTAACTCCTGTCTTGAATCAAATGATCAATACAGAAGCATCATCTCAGGTTGCTGCACCAGGGATCTACACTATTTGTCATGGTAATATTACAACTACACAAAACCCATCTAAGACTATACAAAACCCATACAATAAATTGTTGAATCCTACTGGTCCTGTATCAATGACTTGTGGTCTAACAGGATATAATCAACAGGTTCTAGAGGGTGAACACAATGTGAACGTGGTCAAAGGAGTTATCAATATGACTGCTCTGAAGGGTAATGTGAACATCACTGCTACTAAGGGTGCTATGGCACTTACTGCTCTGAAGAGCACTATGAAACTGACTGCTAAGACTATCTTCTTGAACTGACTTGACAGGGATAGGGCGGTCTGCTATACTACATAGGTACAGGAGATTTATGAACAACACCTACCTACAACATGTCTTCATTGACTTTTCTAAGCGATCTGTAAAACTCTTGGACAACGAGGGACACGATCGTGTAGTCGATTGGATGTGGAATAAAGAAGGTGCTGAAGGTTTCGTTGAAGTCGTCAGTGCTATTCAAGATGAACTTGACCCAGACATGATCACTTATTGTTTTGCAGAAGTATGATTGGACCTATTGGTATTACTTTGCGTCAAGCAGAGGATCACTTTGATTTTATTTTAGATCTGTGTGATCAACAGCATGTGTGTTGGAAAATCACCCGTCCTGACGGGAAGTCTGCTATGCTAGTTCCTGTTAATGAAGTTCCACCTGTTCCAGAAGAGATTCAAAATCAGGTAGAAGAGTTTAAAAAATCATTTATGGAGGCACAGAGTGAATAACATAGGGTTGGAAATCGTATTCTGGACAGTTCTAGGAGTATACATTCTCGCAAAGTTGGGAGTGTTTAAGAAATGAACTGTTGGTCATGCGGATTTCCAAATCTTATTTGGGGTGGAGATAATGA
>CEVG01162113.1_pt1 | contig 9894 bp, 5 predicted proteins | sample 356511 | NCBI WGS metagenome assembly CEVG01 (sample SAMEA2623426, study PRJEB7988) | marine metagenome | biome: marine biome (ENVO:00000447); feature: surface water layer (ENVO:00002042); material: "saline water (ENVO:00002010), including plankton (ENVO:xxxxxxxx)" | depth 5 m | reverse complement strand
TTTATTATAATAATCTGTTACATCTGAAATATATTTAAATTTCTGATCTTTATCGAAACGATTCATTTTCTCAGTCTTTTCGCTATGAGCATCTTTTGTTTTTATTTTAATACTATCTGAATAAGTTTCTCTTCTTTCTAAATATTTCTTGTATAGTTCGCTTTTCTTTTTAAGAATATCATAATGAAAAGGATATTCACTATTTTCACATCTATGTAATTTTTTATATAAATTCATAAAGATATCTTTGGCTACACTTTCATCAGTATGAAAATACAACATTGGTAACATATCATTCTTCTTACAATCTTTAAAGAATGTAATCATTTTATCCGTATCGTTTATTTTTTCACAACTTACAGATTTAAATTTATCTTGCACTTGAAGCATCTTATCATTGTATAATTCATATAGTTTGGGTAACTCTTCTTTTATAAAATTTTCATATTCTTTTGTATCATCAAGAGATATTAAACGATTACTACCAAAATACTCATCGGGTGAAAGATATTCTATCTTTTCTTCTTCATCATCTTCTTCAAATACTTCATAAATTGTATCATATAGCATCGTTAAATCATTTGGTGTAAAAGATAAATATTCTATCTCAGAAATATCATTTTCTAAGCATGCTAAAGGATGTAAAACTCTAAACTTATCATCATAAACCCATCTTTGTATGTTAATAAATCTCTTATTGTATTCAATATAGTGTATCTGTTTTGTAGGGTGAATTTTCATAAAGATATCTCTGAGAAATGTAATATTTTCAATCGTTGCTGATAAGGCTAAGAAGGGACATTGAAAGAGCTTAATAATATTTTCATATTGTATCATAGCATCAAGATTATGAATTTCATCAAAGACTGCATAATCAAAATTTGTGTATATTTTAGGTAAATATTGTTCAATAATATCTGGTGTACCGATGAAGATATTTGTATCTTTATCATATGATAAATGCCCCATATTCTCCACTAAAATATGAACTCGGTAACCCATTTTAATAAAATTAGCAGCTACTTGAAATGCTACTGGTTTCGCTGGACAAACATATAATATTTTTTTATGAATGACACCTGTTGACATAGCAACAAATGTCTTACCTGATGATGTTGGTGCTCTGACTACTACTGATTGAGAATCTTTAATATATCCTATAACCTTTTTCTGCCAATCATCTAATATATACTCACCCCTGTCCCAAAAATTTAATGGAGGTAATAAATCACTACATTCTTTCATTAGAAAACTAGAAGTATCACATGATTCTAATTTCTTATCAAGTCGTTTTGATAGTTTAATATATTTTTCATCGTTTTTTATAAGATCATCTTTATTTTTCAGACTATAATATAGTATTAATATTTGAGACATATAATCTTTTTCTTTTCGCCTTTGTAAATCCACAAAATGAGATAATAATCGGTATTTAAATATTTGTTTTCCTTTTTCGGTTTTTAAATTATTAAATTTTTCATAAAAGTTTTCCGGAGTAATATTTTTAAAAGCATAATCAATTTTCATAAGATCATCTTTCACTTGTTTTTCTTCTCTTTTCTTATTTTGTTCTTGAATAATTAAATCTTTCTTTTTAGGTTTCCCTACTTTCTTTGATTTTACATGTTTACTATTATCATCGTCTAAAATCATATGTTTTAAATTAATACTTTGATTCTGAGTAAGATCTCTCATAAATACATTAAAGAGAGAATTGTTGTGAGTTTCCCAGAAGAGTGTTTCCATATCAAATATTATTTCAATTGATATGTTTAAATAAAAATAATTATCAAATTTTATAAAATTTTAACCTTCATTTACTTTTGTAATCACTTGTGTGCGACTTAGAAATACAGTCACAAAATTAGCCGCCATGAATAATAATATTGACATGACAACCAACACTGTTATCTTTTGAATAAAATGCCAAAAATGAGTCGTGTTTGCTAATTCATTAAAATTTAAATCAAAGTTAGGAGTAAAATCAAAAGTTACTTTTGTTTCTTTATCATATAAATCCATATATAATCTCTCTAGTAGAAGAGTTGTATTTGTTGGAACATTACATACTCTTGTTTCATACTCTTTAGAAATTTTTATAATATTTTTTACTGCTTTAGGTATTAAAGGTCCTAATTCATCAATTAATTGATTGATTTTATATCTTTCATCATTTTCTGCTTGCATAATATCAATTCTATCATTACCAATCACTTTAAATATTAATGATCCAATCATAAGAGTTTTATCGGCAACACCTGTTGCACAAATTGATTTTCCTAAATTTAATAGATTCATGCATTCAGTTACATCTCTTGTTTTCATATTAATTATTTTTCTTAACTTACGTTTCAAATAATGAATATCTTCATTCTGAAAATCTTTGATACTAGTGTAGCTTGCTATTCTTTCTTGGGTTTCATAGTCTTTACCTTTGTCAATTGTATTTAATTTACCATTTACACAATCTTCAAAAGCTGAATCGTATTGTAAATCAGATAATAAATTACCAAAAACAGTAGTAGCAGAAACAGATGAATCTGATTCTTCAATTAATGGTAAATATTCTTCCATATAAAAATCTTCTAATTCTTCGGGTATGATATGTTGAGGTCCAAATACACCATTTTTATTAACATAACTTTTTTCATCTGAATCCCAGCATTTTTTAATATCTTTTCGATTTAAATCTGTCCAAGCTCTTTTAACTTTATTGTTTTTACAATTTATATTATCTCCTCTTCCTTTATTGATATCTCTTCTTAATTTATTTATATTTATTTTATCGTCTTTCATATATTTTGGATGTAACCGATAATCATTTTCTTTAAAAACATTGCTGTTTTTATCCATGTTACCTACTCTTGTTCCTAAATAACGGATAATTTCAAGATCCTCCATTGGTCTTTGAGCTTCATACCACATTTCTGAATTTAAATTTAAATTCATTACACTTTCACGTTTCATATTACCTTCTTTTTGTTTTTGAAACCAAACCGGTTCTTTTTTTTTAATACATCTATTATTTTTGTTATATCCATCATCTGGGCATACTTTTTTTCTATTCAGGCGTTTACATTCATCATAATTAGGTGAATTTTCTTTGTTATCGCTAGATTCACAATTAATGCACTCACCCATATTAATATATTTTCCTTCTTCACATATTCCGAAACATTCCTTATCATATTCTCTTTTTAGATTATTATCAGTAGGTAAATTTTCTTGATAAGAATCCCATGATTTAGTATCATCCGGACATGATTCTTTACTTCCATCAAAAACCATTCAGTCTATAATATTGTATATTATATTTTATTTCTTATAATATAGACAATGGACGGAAAAAGTAAATTATTTAAATATGGAGGAGAAGGATGTATTTTTATACCAGAATTACCTTGTAATTCACAAAAGAAAACAAAGAAACGAAAGAAAAAAGATAATAAACATAAAAGAAAAAAATCTACTAAACGGAAAACAAAATTATTATTTGTTGAAATACCTTCAAATGAGATAAAAATATCTAAAATTATTAAGAAATCAAAAAACTATCATGATTGGTGTCTTTTATGGGATAGTACATGTATTTCAAAAGATTATAATTCACTAAAAAAAGTTTCAAATGTGGAAGAATGTTTTACTAAAGCAGAAAAATCAATACCAAAAGGAAATAAAAAATTTAAACTATTACAAGGCGATTTTATAGGAAGAACATCAACTAATTATTATTCTACAATATTCACTAGAGAAGTACTAAATGATAAAACTAAATTTATCAATAGTTTTATTCAACTATTTCAATCTATGCAGAGTTTATTTTTAGGATTAATCAAATTACAAGGTTTAAATATATGTCATCATGACATAAAAGCTGATAATACTATCTTTTATGAAGGAAAATTATATTATATTGATTTTGGATTATCTTTAAAATTTAATGAAACTAAAAGTTTACTAAAAAGAATGAAAGAAGAATTTAATACAGGTAGAATTTACGAAGCATATTCATTTGAATATATTTATTATCCTAAATTAACTGAAGAAGAAATAAAATACGAAGAAGAAGATATTGTTTTTGGAGAACATAGAACAGATTATGAATTTTGTCACTATATTCATGAAGAAATATTTGGTAGAGACTTAGATCATATTAGATATAAGCTACTAAAAGATGAATTTCATAAAGTTCATAAACCAAATATTAAACAATTGTTCAGAAAAATAGATACTTATTCTTTAGGAGTTTTACCATTTATGATATTAATAGAATCTTGTATTCGAAATAAAATTGATATTCATTTATTATTTCGGCAATTACTTAATAAAGAACTAAAACCATATTTAGAATTGTTTCATGACATGACAGAACAAGATTATAGAGATAGAATTTCTGCTAAACAGTCATATAGTAGATATTTAAATTTGATTTCCGAACCTTCTAAGATGTAAACAAATACAACTGAAAATGCTTGATTATTATGGGTCAGTAATAAAATCGGAACAAGAAATTGATAGAGAACTCATTCAAAAATTCAAAGATAGATGTCATGAATCTTATATGAAAAAAATTATTAGTGAGTTGAGAAAGGAAAATATCTTAATGAATGAATATTCTCATAGTGGTTGGATGGTATTTCATGGTAAAACAATTCATGATATCATTAAAAATAAACTTATTGTTCAAAAAGATAAAAATAAACAAAAATTAAAATTTACTTATTGTTATAATCAGTCATGTAAGGATAGTGATGTATGTAAAATGATTTGTGATCGTATTTAATTTCAAAAGAATGAATTAATTTTTTCACCTTTTATTAAACTATATAAAATTACATATAACATAGATAAAGCTAGTAAAGCTAATTCATTTCTTTTACTAATATTATCCCAAATTTCACCACCAGGATCTCCTTGAAATAAAAATACTAAAATATATATTGCTATGTTTAATATTAAAAATATCATAAATAAATATTTCAAAATTATTTTTAATGATTGAAATATTCTAGATGTTTTCATTTATATTATATTATAATATAAATTAACCTAAAAATCCAGCATTCATATTTGCATTTTCACCAATTCCTTCACATGGTTGTCTCCCATGATAAGGGGCAATTAATTTATTACAAATTTTATCATCTAGTATTTCCAACACCTGAATTTGTCTGTATTTATTATCACCACAATTATCTTGTTTACCAAAAGCTCTACTCATTCCAACATCGATTCGCCATAACCTTTCTCCATAAAGTGAATTCATATATTTATCTTCCATAAACTGAGGAGTATGAGCAACAACAACTCTACTAACTGGTTCCATTAATTGATTCCTTGAATTTATAATTCTTAAAAGCTCATTGTAACCTTTTTCAGTGTTTTCTCCATAACCGTCATCTTCTGAATACAATCGACACCAAAAAGGCGACATATCATCATCATCTCTAAAAATTTCATCAAATATTTTATCTTCCTTTTCTGAACATTGTTTTAATAACCATTTTTGAACGATTTGATTGATTTCATGAATACTATATTTACTCACTAAATCATGACTTAATCCACCATGAACAAATAAATTTTTACCAATCACTGTTATACTTTTTTTTTGTATCGCATAGTGTTTTGCTATATTACCACCTCTTTCAAATACCTTTAATCGGTGATAATATCCATAAGGATAACCATCATCAGTGTATTTACGATTTCTTTCATTAGGAGGAACAAATTCTAAAAATTCCTGTGGCGAAACATATCTAAAATCTCTATCAATATTCATTAATTCATGATTACCTATCATTCCTAAAACTCTTCCACCGTGCGCTTTTGCCATAGCATCTAATTTTTGCCATAATTGAATGATCATCATATTATTTCCTTCATCTTCAACAACATCATTGAAATCTTCTATACAATTTTTTTTCCAGTTATCAGGTCTGCATCTATCAATCTGATCTCCTAATTGAATTACCCATGTATCACCACCACACCATGATATTTTATCAACATTATAAGGGAAAATATTATCTGGAATAACTTTAGCTAATCTCAGTGCTTGTAATGTAACTCTTAAATCGCCATGTAAATCACCCATAGCGATTAATCTTCTAACTTTAGGATACATTCCAATTTGATCATATTTATCCATATTTGGATCTTGAACAGTTCTTTTGATTTCATTTTGACTATTGTTATATACTACTTTTGCTGAATGGTCTTCTCTTGCCACAACTTTTTCTTGTGAAGTAAAAGGTTCAGACATTCTTCTATCACGATTCACCGAAGGTTGGGGTGGAGAAGTCGCTGTATTATTTGTTTTTTGAATATTTAATGGTTGAGAAGTACTTCGTTTTAAACCATGTTGAGAACTGTCGGGCACAACTGTTTTAATATTCTTTTGTATATCCGTCGAGTTAGATGCGGATGAACTAGGCGCAGAAATATTTGGCGCAGAAATATTAGGCGAAGAGTGTCTTCTTTGTTTATAAGCAGTTTTTTTATAATCTACCCATTTTTGTATTTCATGAATAACTTGCTCTCGTGTGTGATTTTTTAATTCATTGCTTTGAATAATATTATATTTTAAACAAATCCCTGCTATTTCTCTATCAGATAATTTTGTGATATTAATATCCATCTTAAGATAAGAAATATTTCATCTTTCTTTTTTAAACTAATTTTTTTATATGTTAAATTATAAATATGGTTAAAAGAACTCGTAAAAGAAATAGTTCTAGGCGCCGAAATTCTACTAGAAAATATTCTAGACGTAGAAACTCTGCTAGAAAATATTCCAGAAAGAGAAATAATTATAGAAACAACACTAGACGCAGAAATACTAGGCGCAGAAATACTAGACGTAGAAATATTCGGAGAACTAGGCGCAGAAATACTCGGAGAACCAAAAAGAGAATGATGGGTGGGGGATTCGACAGATATTCCAATGAATACAAAAAACTATATAATAAACCAGAATGGGTTAACACGAGTCACAGGCTCTACCAAGGGGGAAACCCCTTCTGTCTGATTTGTGACCGGGATTTTAGTCGCTTAAGTTTATGGAAGCACCATTGTCGCAGATGTGGAATGTCTGTATGTGGGGATTGCTCTCAAGAAGCAACCGCAGGTAAGCTGGATAAGTGGTTAGAAGACAATAAACCACATATATTACGAAATGAGACAAATACTGAAACTAAAATAATTTGTTCCCTTTGCGCCGAAGGTGGTCCACTATCATTAACCGACGAATCGGATCATGCCGCTACGGGAATAAAACCTTACGAGGTAGCCACTGCCACACTGATAAATATGGGTTATCCTAAGGCTCTTGTTGATGAGCAAATAGAGAAAGGTGTGGGATATGGAGGTTCTACAGCCGAGGAAAAAGTAACAAACTTCGTGAAATGGTTTACTAAAGAAAGAATATATCCCACGGGCGGCGCAAGGTCAGAACCACAACCACAACCAGCGGCAGCAGCATTAGCAGCACCAGCAGCACAACCAGTAGCAGTGGCAGCAGCACCACCAGGGATGGTGCGAGTTGAAGAGGCTAGATACATAGGTGAAATCCGTTGCAGTGATAATGAAATGATTTTTAGAGAATATAATGCTGGGGGGTCGGGTGATTGCTTATTTCTCAGTATTGATTACGCCCTTAACGGGAGTGTAAATAAGGATAGGGCACGTGAATTACGAAGAAATATGGTTCAGTGGATAAATACAGAAGGGCGGCAAAGAATAATAGGTCAAACAGTGAAGCCAGTATTTAATGTAGGAGAAAGAATTACCGTCTACTTAGACGGGTTCTGGTTTGATGATGCGTTAATCACTGACTATGATAGATCGAATGGAACTCTAAAATATAGTGCGTTGGATACGACTGGAGAAGTTAATCTTAATGATACAGATATTGGTTATAAGATACGGGAGATGGTTGGGAACACACCCTGGATAGAAATTGTTAGACTAGAAGGAGTCCATAAGAATACTTGGGATGTATTTATGGATAGTCAATCAATGGGGGTAATTGCCGGGACGCATATTCCTTTACGCACAGAAGAGCAACAAAATGCTATATTAGATAAATACTGTGAAGAGATGTATAAAGATGAAACATTCCCTGAAGGATCTTTGGAATTTTATGCTTTAGCTTTTACACTTGCGAAAAAATTAGGAAGAGAAATTAAAATTAATTCTTATAAGGTAGTCAAGGATTCAAATCCAAGAACTTGTGAAATTTCGAGAATCTCAGACCAATCTGTATCTTATGGGTGGCGCAAGGGTGATTTAGAAATACATGTCTTAAATATAAATCAAGGTCATTTCCGTCCATTAATCCCTGCACAAGTAGAATTACAACCACCAGCGGCAGCAGCATTAACAGCACCAGCAGCACCACCACCACAACCACTACCAGACCCACCACCACAACCACTACCAGATCCACCACCACTCCCTAACTCCCTAACTCTTAAATACTACAAACAAAAAGTGCAATATGAATTTAATACAAAAACACATCGGTATAGTATAAATAAAAATGATACAGTAGAACATCTTAAAGAATTAATTTCCCAAGATCTTAATACTCCAGTTAGTAATCTGAATCTTCTCTTAAATGGCACATTATTGAAAGATTCACAAATAGTAAGTAAAGTAATACCCTCGGGGAAATCAATTTTATTGAGGTTCTCTGGCGTCAAAACACAACCACAAGCAGTAGCGGCAGCAGCACCAGCACCAGCACCAGCAGCGTCAGCATCGGCAGCATCAGCAGCGGCAGCACAACTAGGGCCAGTAGCAGATGCAGAACAACCAGAGGGTCCACGCGGTTTGGCAGAGCTGGAGAGTACAGTAGACTTCAGTATGCCCCCAGCAGGCTCCACTGACCCTCTAATTTACGACCCGAACGAGGGTACGGCAAGAGCCGAATATCCGGAATTCTTCGCCAAGGGCGGCAGGGTCATCGAGGCACCCGACCAAGAGACGGTGAAGGAGTGGGTCAGCGATCCCAGCAAGCCGAAGCCATGGAGTGTCGGCATCCAACCGACAGACTTTCTGATCCCGGTCTGCCACCAAGGAATGAATCGGTCGCAGGTAATGCGCCTCGTGCTGACGGGCGTGGAGCAGAAGCTACGGGATCCTGAGCACAAGGGCCAATCGGTGGATACCGAGTGGGTCTCGCGGGCGCACGGCGCTGTTACTGGGTGTGACGCACACAGTGCGTACAAACGGGACACCCTGAACGAAGACAATTTCTTCAACTACATGTTCGACGTGGGCGAGATCTTCGAGGACAGCTACGACCCTGAGAAGGACGAAGACCCGCAGTCAGGGCCGCTGCAGCGGGGTTTCGCAAAGCTGTTCAGGGTACGAAAGAATCCGCGTGTTGGCGAGGAGATGGCGCGTGGCAGGAAGCTCAACCCGACATCCGAGTATGTATCGCCAGACGAGTGGCTAGAGATCGGGGCTGACCGCGAGTACACGCACGACTGGTTCAACACGTTCATGTTCGCGCCGATGGAGCACATCCGCGAGTCGGCACAGGCCGGAGCGCTTGCGCCGTACACGCCTCTTTATGATCAAAACACACTCCCGCCTCTGACGGCGACGCGACGCATTTTCTTCGCATTTGCACGGGCGGTTCCGAATCTCATCGAGCGACTGCTGGAGGTGGAGCACGGCGCGCTGAACACAGTGATCGTGTCGATGCAGTATGACGACAGCATGAATCACGAGCTACGCTACTGCGCGGGGAAGACCAAAAAGGAGATTCAAGCCAAAATGATAGAGATCCACAAGAACGCGTACGAGATGTACGCCAAGTTAGTGCATGCAGACCCGAGTCCCGAGAAAGTGTATCAGCCAGCCGTTGCAGGAAAAAAATATATT
>CEVG01050352.1_pt1 | contig 9903 bp, 11 predicted proteins | sample 356511 | NCBI WGS metagenome assembly CEVG01 (sample SAMEA2623426, study PRJEB7988) | marine metagenome | biome: marine biome (ENVO:00000447); feature: surface water layer (ENVO:00002042); material: "saline water (ENVO:00002010), including plankton (ENVO:xxxxxxxx)" | depth 5 m | reverse complement strand
ATACCAATTCCAAACAATACATTATTAAATTGACCAGGATGATCTTGTAGTGTATTGATTCCCATAAAACCATTTAATATTTGACCGACAGATTGACCAAGTGCCGAAGAATTAAATGCGTTATATTCGCCAGAGATAGTTGGTGCATTCTCTGTAAACTGATTTGTTGACAATCTCTGATTTAATGTAGAGAGATAACTATTAGTTTTTGTAAATGTAACCATGATTAACTTCCTTCAACTATTTGCAATACTCTATAGCCTTCTTGTATTCTTTGATTAGTATGCAGTCCTGCACTTCTTTCGTACTGTGTATCAAAAATAGTCGCAGCTAAATCTACACTGCTAGCTTGTTTTAAATTGGCATTAGCATTTACATTTAAGCTTCCGCTTTCACTGTCAGCATTATTTAATTCATGTACAACAAAACCTAGCTGATCTTCAAATGTAGCTTGATTCCAAGACTTACCTGACCATTGCTCGTATATTCTTCTACGTCCCGGTCCCCATTGTGCAAGACCACGAGAATGTAGTCCTGGACCCTGGTCGTTACGATTTATAGCATTAATATTTAATTCTTGGTTTTGATAACGTGATTCTACCATTAAATTTCCTACGATACCTGCAGCCTGTTCTCGTGAATAACCTTGGTTTCGAAAGTATTCATACGCTTGTGTAATTCTTTCTTGATTAGATCCTAATACTGGTAAATTATTAATTACTTCTACAGCACCATCAGTTCTACCGCCAGGACTTTGACCAGCTTCTTGACCTTGCGATCCTTGATTCCATTGTGCTGAATTTAGCTGCTGTTCAGATGGTACTTCTATTTTAGGCATCGCGCCAAGTACACAAGGGGCTTGAGAAGATTTACCATCTAAAAATATTCCAAAGACTTGCGATCCAGGAATTAATTGTGGTGTAAATCCTATGCCAGATGTACCACCTATGTTAGGCTGCAATACAGTGGCCCATGGAAGTGCTCCAGTAGGAATTTGTAAGTTATCTCTAGAATGTATACCAAAAATTCTAACTTGTGCACGTCCAAGCTGTAATGGATCTAATACATTGACAACAATGCCAATCCACCATCTAACATTATCTCCATAAAAAGTCATCATTGCGGTCCAGCTCCTGCATCAAGATTCATTGTAGGTGGAGCTGAGTATACAGAAGTATTACCTTTAAAGTTTGATAATTTTACTAGATCCATTTTACACATATATTGATCTTGAGTAAAACTATGAACTGAAGCATAAATTAAATAATCACCCGATCTTCTTCTATCTATTGGTTCATTATCGCTTTGTTGTATATCTGCAAGAGATATGAATGATATAACACGACCGATTGTTTTATTGCCATCATTTCCCTGAGGCATACAATGTAAACCAGGAACAGTAATTGAAATACTTTCTTGTCCCAGCAATCCTCTTATTGATTTTTGAACTGCTTTTGAACCATGCGCTGCAGTGTTATACTCTTCATATGGATTTTTTTGATCATAATATAATAATGATGGAGCTAATAAATTAACTCTTTTTGTTTGATATTCACTTAAACGTTTAGCTCCAAAAAATGTTTGAGTATCTGCAATCGGATGTGCTTCAGGACCTAAGATGTTTTGAAATACTTTATTCATATCAAAATTAAAATTATATTCTAATGCATGAGTCGGATCTACAAACTCATATGTTGCACCTAAGTTACCAGCTAAAAGCATTTGAAGAGTATTATCATTATTACTACTAGTCATTTCACTTGCTATTCTGGTTATATCTACATTGATATTAGCATTTTGTGTAATATATGATGAATAAAAATACGGCTCTTGTATATTTACAGGTGCGCTTCTTATCATGTCGAATAAGTCGTAAAATCTTAAATCATTATCTGCTAAAGCTGCATAACAATAAAATGGCATACCTGTTAAACCAGTTGCTCTTGTTTTAATAAATTCTATTCCTTCAAATATATTTACGTTTGGTGCAATATATCGAAATGCTGCTTGTAATTCACGATCTCTAAGACTATTTTCTTTAAGTTTTTTATTATTTGTATATACATCTTTTAACATATCACTAATAATAAAACCGGGCTTACCTTCATATGCTTTATTCAATATTTGCAGCGTTCCGGTAAATCCATCATACTCGATTAGTTCTAAACTTATGACATCATCAGTATCTGTAGATGGAACTATGTCTGCTACGCTTCTAACGATAAATGTTTTTTCTACTATATCTGTAGTTTGATATAATCCTAGTTTTATTTTTACACGTTCAGTACCTTTGAAATCCATGATTTCTAATACACGACTTGTATCTGCAAAAGTTAAATTAGCAGTTAAATATGGTTTTTCTATATTTTCGTATATGTTAAGATTTACAAGAGCTTTAGTTATATCAACGCGATGTTGGTTTCTATCTGTGAATAACCCAACCTGATATAACTTATACTCTTTTGGATCCTTAGGTATGTATTCAGACATTTCTTATAACTTCCTGAAACTCTCTTGAAATGCTTTCTACTTGATCTCGCTTTAATACTTTTATTTGTTTTAAGAGATCATTTTGTTGTGCGTAGTATTCATATTGAGTAACAGGCGTATAGAGAGTCGGTCTATCGTCATATGGATTTATATCCCAATGTTTAGAATCACCATCAATATAATATCTTGTAGAATTAGGTTCATCTACTGCACTAATCAATTGTATAGACTGCACTTCATCTTCAACTTGTGAAGTTACAGTTTCATTTGAAATAAATGTGTGTGTACCACTAATAACAATTTGACCAAGATCTAAATTTCTATGAAGAATGGTTCCCGTCGTACCTGATGAAGATCCTCGTACAGTTTGACCTACTTTAAATATACCAGTTAATTCATCTTTTGTTTCAAGTACTGTATTTGGATGACGCTTATTAATTATTTTTACAAGCTCAGTATATGATAGTGGCCAACCTTGTTCACGAATATGATCATTAAGTAGATAAAACGTCCAATAATATTTCATGTCTCCATACAAATATTGAGATACCTGATCTGCTCTATCTCCTTCTTGAATATAATAATATCCATAAAAAGAAGTATTATCTTTTAAGTGATCAATTACATCAACATATGCAGTTAAATTTTGAAATGCTACTGCAGGAAGATTAGATCCAAACGTATAACCTTGGATCGGAAAATTTCTAAAATAATTACTCATTACTGTGGTCCTGACTTATCATAATCATAATAAGGGCCGGGTATTCCTCCACCTACGCCTAAAGGTGCACCTCCAGGTTCATTTACTGGATTAGCAGGTCCCCAATTTGCATTTGCAATATCTGATGCTTGTTCATATTGAGATTGAATCCAATTTGGTGAATTTGGATCTGTACCCCTAATAAACTGAGCAGTTTTTGGTGCAGTATATGTTGGATATCCTTTAGAAACTGAAGATGCAGGTCTAGGTCCAGTTCCAGGAGGTCCATTATTTGGAAATGTTCGATTGATAATTTCTGGAGTAATTTCATCTGGATTATCTAACTCATTAAAGCCGCTTCGAATATCTTCTGCACTGAGTGTTCTGTATTCTCTAAAGTTTAATGTAAGATCAATTTCTTGAAATTCGCCATCATAATAAAAAGACATATTACTTGGATTATAATTAGTAGTCATGTTAACTAAATGAGCAGGTAAGTATTGAGTTACAAGATCAGTATTTATTCCGTATTTCATACGAATCAACATTTTATTTGGAAACTTATATGCAAGTTTAATTCCACCCGTTGTTTCAATAGACTCTGGATAAAGCTGCATTCTAAACCAATCGACTATACCTCTTACTTCTTGTGCTTCTGCCTGAGATCTTGGTACAAACTTAAATGCAAAAGAATGTTCTCTTAAATTAACAGATCGAAAGATGGCACGTATATTTGGATTCAATGTAGTCTGTAATGCAGTGTTAACAATATTTTGGCCTCTACCTGAAATACTTGAAACGCCGGCAATTACTGAACGAGCTATGTCTTCGTTTTTCATTTCCGCTACTATTTTATTTACACTGCCTAAAGCAAATGTATTTTTTGCAATATCTGCTAAAGTAGTTTCACCACCACCTGCTGTAGCATCTACTATACCAGCGCCACGTACACCTAATTCTGCGTTTTCAAAGTTTACGCCATCTTGTACTTGAATTGCAGGAGGTAAATAAAGTTTTACAGTATCACCTTTAAATCTTTTAGCTCCACTTATTCTAGCCGTAACCGAATCTGTTAAATTTTGAAGTGAATTAGTAAAAGAAGCATCACTCATTTCTGAAGAAAATGCACTAGTATCGATTGAAGGCGGTTCTTCTATAATAGTTGTAAAGTATACTCTCGCTTTATAATCGTTCTGATCTTTAAGAGGAAACTTGTATATAGGAGCTGCGATTGAAGCTGAATTAAACATGTTTTTTTCCAATAAATAGAAGAAAGTTAAGACTATTTATATGGCTTATTCAGGAAAATACAAAGTTAAACATCCAAAGAAGTACGCAGGAGATCACACTACAGTTATATTTAGGTCAATGTGGGAAAGACATTGCTTCAAATGGTGTGATGAAAATCCAAAAGTAAAATCCTGGTCAAGCGAAGAGATAGTTGTTCCGTACTATTATGATGGAGATAAACGTTATCACAGATACTTTCCTGATCTTAAAATTGTAATGGAGAAGAAAACACTACTTGTTGAAATTAAACCTGACAAAGAAACTAAACCACCTACTGGTCAAAAGCGAACAAAGAAATATATTAATGAAGCATTTACGTATGTAAAGAATATGAATAAGTGGGAAGCTGCAGATGAGTTTGCAAAGTCAAGAGGCTGGGAGTTTCAGGTCTGGACTGAAAAGACATTACAAGAAATGAAGATTATGCCAAAATATATTAAGCCACTAAAACCTCTTGGGCCTGTGAGAAAAAAGAAGAAATAGTATATAAATAGTGGCATGAGTAATATATTTCAGAAGCTAGAGTTCGAAGCATTTCGAGCAGGCATTACACCACGTACTAAAGAATCTATGAACTGGTTTCGCCAGAAAGCCCAGGCTATGGGTAAAGTAAGTCGTGCTGCACTAATGAAAGAAGAACCGGTTGAATTAAAAAGTCGCGGTATTGCAGGAAATATGTACATGTATTTCTATGATCCCAAGACAAAAGAAAAACTACCGTATTATGATAGCTTTCCATTAGTGGTTGTTGTAGGTCCTGCACCTGGCGGATTTGCTGGATTAAATTTACATTATCTTCCACCAACATTGAGAGCAAAGTTACTTGATGCGTTGATGGACATTGCAAGTAATAAAAAGTTTGATGAGTCAACTAAATTTCAGGTGACATATAATACTCTGAAACGTACAGCATCGCTAAAACATTTTAAGCCATGCTATAAACACTATTTAAATTCTAATGTACGAAGTAGATTTGCATACGTTCCTCCTCCTGAGTGGGAGATCGCAACGTTCTTACCAACCGCTGATTTCCAAAAAGCCGGTAAATCTAAAGTATATAAAGATTCTAGGAGTATGATTTAATGCCAGTATCAGTTGATGACTTAAAAAGTGCAGTACGTAGTGGTCCAGCTCGGGCTAATATGTTTCAGGTTGTCATGCCGACTTTACCTGGACTGGTAGGAAATACATCTGAATTAAATCTTTTATGTAGAGATATTCAGTTACCTGGTCGTCAAGTACTTTCAAACGAACGTACAATCGGTATGAAACAAGTTAAAGTAGCATATGGTTATGCACAAGATGATATTAGCATGACATTCCTTGTTACAAATGATTATGGAGTAAAAAAATATTTTGAGCATTGGCAAGAATTAGCTGCTAATACTCTTACAAAAGAATTAAATTATCCTACTACATACTGTCATGATGTAACTATACATCAGTTAAAACATGGCCAAGGATTTGACATACCAGGAGTATTCGACCAAAGTTTTTCTTTTGGTCCTTTTAATATTAATCTTGATTTAGATCTCTATACTAACGAATCAAAGATATATAGTGTTAAGCTAGTAGACGCGTTTTGTACAACGCTAAATGCAATACAATTAAACAATGATCCAAATGGATTAGTTGAACTGAACGTCCAATTATCGTACAAAGATTGGTACGCAATTTAAGCTAATGAGGTTATATAATGGCTTTACCAAAAATAAACGCGGCACCTAAATACGAAGCAGTAGTGCCGTCAACGAAACAAACTGTGAGATTTAGACCTTATCTCGTAAAGGAAGAAAAGGTTTTAATGATGGCGATGGAAACGCAAGATAATAAACAGGCCATGGCCGCTGTAGTTGATACTATAGAATCTTGTGTATCGGAGCCAATTGATAAAAATAAATTAACAACATTTGACGTAGAATATCTATTCACAAGAATTAGAGCTAAGTCAGTTGGTGAAACAGTTAAGACTGGTTTAAAATGTGAAAACTGTGAACATGCTAATGAAGTTGTAATTCCAATTGAAGATATTACAATAAATGTTCCGGACGTAGATAGTAAAATAGAAATTGCTGATAATATAAATCTAATTTTAAGATGGCCAAGGTATAATGATGTCACAGATTTAAGTGATTTTAAAAGCCAAACTGAAATGACATTTACAATGATAGAACGATGCATTGAATCGGTTGAAACTGCAGAAGAAAAAATTATATTTAAAGATGAATCTGCAGCTGACAGGAAAGCTTTTATTGAATCTCTATCTGGTGATCAATTTGTAAAGCTAAGAGAATTTATGGAAGCAATGCCACAAATGAAACATACAATAGATTTTAAATGTGGAAAATGTAATCATGAGAATAGTATTGAATTAAAAGGTATGCAAGATTTTTTGTAGTATGCCTTTCTCACGAGTCCTTAGTCGGACACTATAAAACGAATTTTAGTTTGATGCAACATCATCATTATTCGTTAAATGAAATAGAAAATATGATGCCGTGGGAAAGGGAGATTTACTTAACATTATTGATAGAACATATTAGAGAAGAAAACGATAAAGCTAAACAACAACAAACTAAATCGGGTAGAATGTAATGGCAGCTACACTAGATGACGTAATACAAATTATGCAAACACAAAGTAACAGTCAAGAAGAAACGACTGCTGCTATTAATGATTTGTCTTCTGTTTTTCGAAAACAATTTTTAAAAGAAGAGCGTGGTTCTGGTGATAGATTAGAAGCCGAACGCGAACGCAGGCCTGGAAGTTCTGGTGATATAGATCTAAGCAAATTTATGATGATCCCTGGATTAGATGAGTTAACTAGCGTCATTAAAGGCATGATCTTAGTAAGTCAAAACTTTGCAAGGGCTATTTTAGGAATTACTGCAGGTATTGCAGGAGTACTTGCTGCTCTTCAAGGTATCAGAGGCTGGGAAGCTATGGCTATTGAAAGAATAGCTAAACTAGGCAGGTCTCTTGATGATATAGTTCCTGATGAAGCTATTACAAAAATCCTTAAAGAAACAGATGCTACTCGTAAAGTTAGTCGATTAGGTATACAAATAAGAAGTTTATTCAGACCAATAACAGATTTAGGTGAAGCTTTAGGAAAATTTTTTAAAGGTAAGGCCTTTCAAGCTATAGCAGATTTTGTTGGAGGTGGCGGTAAAGTAATTCTTGGTATATTTAAAAAGGTATTTCTTCCTATTGGTCTTGTGTTTTCTGCAGTTGATGGAATAAGAGCTTTTTTTGAAAGCGACGCACAAACTATGCTTGGTAAATTAGGTGAAGGTGTGGGAGCTTTTGTTGGTGACTTTATTGGTGCACCTTTTGATTTATTAAAAGCAGGAATTATTTGGATCTTTGATAATATATTTGGTGTTCAAAGAGATGCAAACGGAAATGTTACTTCTGAGGGATGGGCAAGCTGGGCATCTAACGCAATGTCAGAATTTAGTTTTGAAAAACTAATTGGTGATATAGTTGCAATGCCATTTAAAGTAATAGAAGCCGGATACTTATTTGTAAAAGATTTATTCACAAATCCAAAAGAGGCTTTTAGTAATCTTTGGGAAAATCTGACTGGAGTTAATCCGTCTCTCTTTAGTTTTGGATCGTATATTTTCGATACTTTAATAAAACCAGTATGGGAGTTTGTTACAGGATTTTTTAAACATGATCCAAAAGAAGAGAATGCTCTTGGACAGTCAATGGATAATCTTTTAACTGGTACAATTAATTTATTTAAAAATATAGGTCACTTTATCAGTGGCATAGGCGATATTATAGCTACACAAGTAGAATTTGAAATTAAAGCAGTTATTAATGGCTTTAAAAATTCTTTTGATAGAGTAGCCACTTTTATTCGTAATCTTGGCGACAATCTCTATATTATGATGTCTAATGCATTACAATTTAATTTTCCAGGAATAATACTGCAAAAACCTCCTATAGGAGGTGATACTCTAGAATTCTTCGGTGTAGATTTTCCAATGACAATCATGCCGCCATTTAGTTTAGGTATGGGTAATTCAGAAACTAGAGCTGCAGCTGAATCGAGAATTGATACTCGTAATGCAAAAATGTATAATAGGATTCGTTCTCGTAATAATGAGACTGCAGACGCGTTGGCTGCAGCCGAAGAAGCTCGAGCAAACTTAATGTCAGGTATGCAACCTGTAATTATAAATCAAGATAATCGTCAAACAAATAATAGTTCTACTTCAGACCGTAGAACGTATGTAGCCACCGGTGCTGCCACCGATGGCTTTAGTTTAACACAAAATGTTCAATAATTAGTCAGCTTCTGCAAGCTTCGCAAAGTAACTGAGAGTATCGTCATCATCTTCGACTTTGACATTCTCAGCAGTTACTGGTGCACGCTGAGGTTCAGGTGCTGGTTCAGGATCATTCATCTGACGAGTCTGAGCAATAGTTGGTTCACCTGCATTTGCAAATTCACCTAGTACTGTCATTAGTTTTGTTTTCAACTCATCATATGTTTTGTAGTTAGCAGGATCTGTAAACTCAGACAGATCATACATTTGATCATAAACCTTTTCGAGTTTTGCATCATCACCCTCTAGAAGAGATGTTTGTTTTGCGAACTCAGACTTATCATAGTTACGATAGCCTTCAACGTTACGGATCTTTAATTTAAAGTCCGCGCCTTCCCACATATCAAATGGATTGATTGCATCTTCGTCAGCAAATTCTGGTTGCATCATATCCATAATCTTATCATGGATTTTCTTACCAAACTGATACAAGAAGACTTTGCCTTCACGTTCAGGATTAGCAGGATCAGATACAACGTAGACGTTAGTTACATAATGCAACCTACGCTTTTGTCGACGTGCAGCTTCTTTGTCTTCTTCGATACCAGTATTCCATAGTCTAGAATTAAGTTCACCGACTGGATCGTTCTGACCGATTGATGTGAGAGATTTTTCGATATACCATTGACCAGTTGGTCCTTTAAAACCGTGGTCCCAGTATCTTGCCCAAGGTAGTTCGGCTCCTTCGCGGGCAGGAAGGAATCGTAGAATGGCGTAACCATTACCTGCTTGATCAACTGTGGGTTTCCACATACGTTCATCAGCATAAGATTTCTTTTCACCTCCACCACCAGTGGCTTCGGCTGCTTTAATTAATTTAGAAATCTGATCTTTGTTACGCTTTAGATTTGCAAAAGACATATTTTACCTCGTATTTGCTGAAATATTAACTGTATTATTATACACTATACATGCGTTAGTGTACACTCTTTTGTTTCTTTTTTCGGAGTTTCCGCATTCTCGTATAAAACCGATCGGTCTTCGATAGTAAGGTTTCTTTCAGCATCTTTCTTTTTGTTCGAGCTGCTTCAGACTTTGCCATACGTTCGTCACGAGTTACTGTCATTTGATTTCTCCTTATTC
>CEVG01020619.1_pt1 | contig 9936 bp, 15 predicted proteins | sample 356511 | NCBI WGS metagenome assembly CEVG01 (sample SAMEA2623426, study PRJEB7988) | marine metagenome | biome: marine biome (ENVO:00000447); feature: surface water layer (ENVO:00002042); material: "saline water (ENVO:00002010), including plankton (ENVO:xxxxxxxx)" | depth 5 m | reverse complement strand
TGCCATAATTTTATATTGCTACTACTTGTCCTTTAATATCACTATTTGGATATTTTATTTCAAATATACTTGGATCTAATGAAGGAAATATTGTCCCATTTTGGGTTGCACCTTCAATATCATAAGCATATTGTGAATATCCTTTTGAAACACCAACTAAATTACTAAATTTAACTTTTTTAACAGTTTGTACACCTTCAATTTCATCTAATAAAACTGAAATAGGATTTAATAAAATTGGTTGATTTATTTGCCATCTATCTGTAGCAAAATAATTTTGTAATGCTACAATACATCTTTCAATTACTTGATTATTATTATAATTTGGTAAAGTAATTATTTGAAAATCAATACCAATATTAATAATAAAAGCATCTTTTATACTTAACGTATCACCAATCATTCTAGATTGATTTAAATAAGTTTTTAAATTTTCTTTTAAAGCAGTTGAAGCAGGAGATAATTTACCATTAATATCTTGACCTAAAACAAAAATATCTAAAGTTGTATTAGCACTAGTTGCATCAGGTTTTTGTGTTATTGCCTTTGAAATTGTACCAAATTTAGAAGGCATACTTAATGTTCTAACTAAATAATCATCAGCAGTAACATTTCTTTGTTGAGAACCAAAATTTGAAACAATATTATTTCTTATTTCTTCAATAGTATCTCCATCTGAACCACCACTAGCTGCTATTGGGTTATTTGTTGCTATTGAATCAAAAACTGTACTTGCAAGTGTTGGATTTAATCCTCCATTAATAAATTGAATTGTATTTGTATTAGGATTAGTTAAAGTATTAGCTAAAATATTTGCACTAACTCCACCACCTGTATAGTATCTAACTGTTAATGTAGTATTTGTAGGGGCAACACCATAAGTATTTGTAAATATAAAATTAGTGGGTGAATAAGCCGCCATTAATTTATTTTGTTGGAAAGGTAAACCTACACCAACATTAAAAGAATTTGGAATAATTTCTTCGGTTGTATCACTAGGATTACCTGAACCAAATTGAATTTGAAGGGTTGTTTCGTTTAAAAATCTTGTAGCAAATCTATTTTGTACTTGTTTTGTTTTTAAAATATAAGGTGTATCACTTCCACTAACATAATTATTTGGGTCATTAATATTAGTATTTTTAATATTATCATAAACTAAATCTTGACCTAAATAATCAACTTCATACCAAATATTACCATCTGAATCAACAATATCTAAAATTCCAGCAATATTTGTTGCGGAAATGTTTACTGTTGGAAAAGCTTGAGGAGCACCAAAAGTAAATTGAGTTGAATTAATTGTACCAGAAAAACCTCTTGCTGTTTTCTTTAAAAGATATTGTGAAGGATTTCCACTTGTTATTTGGGCAATTGAAACTGAAGTTGGATTATCAGAACTTGATACTGAAAAGTCTATTGGTTCTTCAATTGTAAAAGTAGTTGGTGTACCAGCTCTTGTACTTACTTGAGTATTTGCGTTAACATAAAGTGCATAATCGTAATCTGGTACATATTGACTTGCTGAAACTTTTGAAGGTACAATTTGGTAAAAATCAATGTCTGTAGTAGCTAAAGATGTTACAGTTGGTTTATAACCAAACATGTAAGCCATATCAAATAGGTTATTACTTTGTCTTGCAAATTGAACAAAATTTTCTTGAATTTGATTATCTAAATAAAATGATAAAACATCTCCAACATAAGCAGCTTGTTCTATAAACATCATACCAGGTGATGTTTCTGTAAAATCAGTGTAAGTTGAAGGGAAATAAGTTTTAGAGTAATTAATTAATTGAGCTCTATACTCACTAAAATCCTTATTAATATAATTTATATTTCTTCTAATAGCCATTATTGAAAGCTTAAATTTAATTCATCTTCTATACCTGTATTAGCCACAGCATAATTAATATTAACTACAACCTCATTATAATCTTGGTTACCAACAACACTTACTTTATCTACTATTACATCAGGAAAAAATGTTTGTAATTTTTGTCCTATATCTTCTTTTAAAAAATCTAAATTTTCTTCCGCTAATTGTTGAAAAATAAATCCTCTTAAACCTCCTCCAAAAGTAGGGTTACCAGGTCTTTCACCTGGATTTGTTAAAAAATAATTGACTAGATTATTCTTTATTGCTTCTCTAGTTGAATAATTTGGAGTAAATACCCCACCCGCACTAAACGGAATATCAACACCAACACCAACTCTTGGTCTTGTGTCATTAGGGAATTTTTTTATTGCTCCAAATGCCATTTTTATCCTTTACTATTCATAAAACCCATAATTTGATCCATACTAACATTTCCTTCAGGTAAACTACCATTTGGAGAAGTTGTATCTATAGTACCACCTACTTGTAAAGGCATATCTGCCGTTGTAGCTTTAATTGTACCATCTGTACCTGGCATCATCCCATTTAAAACATTCATATAGTTTTCTCTAATTTCCTGTTTAGATTTTTTATCTAAAGGTTTAGATTCAGGGGTTGAAATTACAGGGGTTTGTTTACTAGATCTGACAGCTTCTAAAAGAATATCTTTCATTTCTTCTTGAATTGCTTCTTTTACAGCGTCTTTTACTATGTTTTTTAGTTGACTTAACTTCATTTTCAAAAAATTTGTTTATTATAAATATTATATACTTAAGCTTTTAAATTATTACTTGTAATATAAAAAGCTAATTCATCAATTAAGATTTGATCCGTTGCACTAAATGAAGGTTCTCCTCTTAATACAATAATTCCTTTAGAATCTTTAGCAACCGCTCTTCTTCTATCTAATGTACCAACTTTAAATTTTGGATCAGTCATAACATCCATTGTAAAACCATTTACAATTTTTATAACTGGTGCTTCATCTTCCTCTGCTTGTTGGTTAGAAAGAGCAACAAGTTCTGCGCTTAAAGCTAATTGGGTTACTTCAACATCACCTAATTCTTCAAGACATTGTTGTGTTTTTTCATCTGCAATTTTTAATAATGCTAAAACCTGTGTTAGTAAAGCTCTTAATAAAATTAGGGCTGTTAAAACAATACCACCAATTTTTGCAAATATTTTTAATTTACCTTTTATATTTTCATACTTGTCATCTAATCTAAGTAATCTACCATAGGAAGCAGATAAAATAACCCCACCATAAGGTCCTGGTGGTGTACCAATTGTACTAGGTATAGGAAGACGTTTAAATATATTAATAATTAACTGAAATATTTTAAGTAAACCAAGTGCAATACCAATAGCTTTTGTTGCTGTATCTATTATTTTAAATAGATTATTTAATTGTTTAACTACCTTATTTCTTTTTCTTACTTGTTGAAGTAATTTAGCTCTTGAGGGACAAGTAGTTTTTGTATTTTGAAAATTTTTCTTTCCATTCAACCAATTTTGAACTTGTGCAATACCAAAAACCGCTAATATTCCAATAACATAAGGAATTAATCTGTTAGAAACAGTATCAACAGCTTTCATAATTGCTTTTTGGGGTGTAGGTAAAGGTCTTGTACCTCCAGCTTGTATTTTTTTAGCTGTTTTTGTATCTACAGTTCCTGTTTGTGCAACATCTTTTTCTACTGCTTTTTCTATTGTTTCAAGTTTTACAACATTAAGTACTCTTTTTATAGTATTATCTTGTTTATATGGTGTTCTAGATTGAGGATTATATTTTGGAAAATTATAATCAATATTAGGGAATTCATTAGCTTTATATCCTATAATAGTTTTTTCTTCAATTACTCCATCATCATAATCAAAAATTTTATCATAAAGTAGGGCAATTGCATTTTCTTTTCTTTCTCTTATTAATAAACCAATACTACTTCTTAACCTAGTTGTTTTTTTATCTGTAACAACATTAAATACTTGTCCCTTATATTTGTAACTAATGCTATAACCAACTCTTATTTCATCATCAAAAGTTGTAACTGTTTCTTTATTTAATAAAATATTATCTCTAATATAATCTTTTGATTCATCCCAATACCAATCAGTTTTAATTATATCAGTTATAGGAACAACCTCAATTTTAAAAGTTAAAGTATAACCACCAGAAGGATCTGTTTTAGTACTATAATTTCCTTGTGAAGTATTAATACTAACATCAACGCCTTGTAAAGCATCAGAATTACCCTGTTGAGCAACTTTACCCGTAACTGAATACTCTCTTATCTCTGTATTTTCTGATGTTGGGGTTAAAGACATTTTATATAGTTTTACTTACTTTAGATACTAATGATCCTTTTTTTACTACTTGTTGTATTTTAGTTATTTGAGATTGAACAGTTGAAGCAATAGGAGGAATAGATGGACTTGGTACTGGAGCACCGCCTGGCCAATCTAAAGAACTTTGTAGTGCAACTGCTAAATTAGAAATATTTTGTAATAAAATATCAAATTGAGTCATAAAATCATCTCCTAAAACTAAAGATTGTTCTGCTTCTAGATCACCTAAATTAATCTTTGGTGCAACTATTGTAACTGCATTTGTTGCATCTAAACCAATTTCTTCATTTGAATTTAATAAAATAGATTTTTGAGAAGATAATAGTATACTATCAATGTTTGTATTAAATACAAGTCTACCTGAATTTAGTATTACTTGGTTTGAAACATATTGTTCAGGCTCTTCAGGTTTATTTTTTATTGAATCTGTAGTAAATTTTGAAATTTCTATAGGTATTTTTTGATTTGAAGTTAAATAAATTGAACTTAAATCTTTATTTATATCTTCAGTTGTTGGAACCCAACCAGGGGGTTCTAAATCAGGATCTTGTCCATTACGAATAATAGAAATTGGATTTCCATCTTCACCTTCTTCGGACCAATTATTTTTAATACTACCATCAATTTTAGAGGTATTACCTAATCTAATTGAATTACCAAATCTTCCTTCTAAAATGTTATCTCCAGCAAAAGGTAATATTGGGTGAATATTCCCATTTTCAATAAATGTACCACCACTAGCCCCATTTAAATCAATTTCACTTGATTCATCACTAACTTTTCTTGTATTACCTGCTTCAATTTGTTGGTAATCTGATTTTTGTGAATCACTATTTTGACTAACTAAAGGATTTGGATAAGCATTTTGTTCTGGGTGGTTCCAAATTGATAAGGGTGTAAAATAGTAATAGGTTGTTGCTCCACTTATATTTGCTATTGAAGATTTATTTGGGAGTTTTATTAGTAAAACAATTTCATTTACTAAAGGATAATTTTTTATTTGAGGAAATAAAGGTTTAGCTAAATTAAGTTTTGAAGAACTTATTGATTCATCAGAAGTAGGACTATCAACAACTTGAAATTGAATAGTTCCTATACCTTGCCATTCACCTGTTTGACTATATAAAGTTGAATCACTATTTAAGGAAATATCAATAACACGAGCTGCAACAACTTTATCTTTTAAAGAATCAAGTGCTCCATCTACACGTCTAATTGATTTTTGTACAAAATTACTAAGAAAGGATAAACCTCTATTTACTGCCATCTTTACTTTCTTTGGATTTGAAACTATTGTTTAATTCATCCAATTGTGCCATTAATTCCTCTTTTTCAGCTTCTGTAATACCTAATGCATCTTCGCCATTACTACTATTAAGCGCACGTTGTACTATAGTAGCCATTTTAATTAATTGTTCATCGTTACGGACACCAATTTCTAAATAATCTTTTATTAATGGGACGATTAAAGTTGCATCACCAATATCAGAAACTAATGGTTTTAATTCTGAAATTAATCCACTTATTTGTGTTTCTTTTTTCTTTTGGTTTTGGTAAATTTCACCCAAAATATCGGAGAATTTTTTCTTTCCAAATACTATGTTATCTAAATTTGCCATAATGTTTTGGTTATAAATATTATACCAATAAATTTATTGGAATCTAGTGTAACCGTGTTCTAAGAAATGTATATAATTACTTTTAAAGATATCATAAAGTTTATCGGCTATCTTAGTAATTTTTGGCGTTTTAACTTCTACCATTTCACGAATGTAAATGTAAAGTGCTTTTTTATTAAATACTTCTAATACTTCTCTTTTTCTAAATAATTCTAAAATTGCATCCGCTATTTGAGCATCATTTTTTTTAGGAAATAATTCAAGTATATTTTCTGTAGTATAATCAACAAATAAATCAATATATTCACTCAATTCATCTTTTTTCTTATTGTAATTATCTACATTATTCCAAACATATGTTGAATTTTCTTTTAATAAAGTATCAGTAGGTACTTTTTTTATTTTTTTATTATAATTTTTAGTATTATATAATATTAACCATCTTTTTACAATTGTACCAAAATAAGAATAAGCTTTAGCTCCTTTACTCGGATCAAATAAATGCATTTTGGTTAATAGGAAAGTTATAATTTCATGTTGTAAATGTTCTAAATTATTTACCTCAGTATGGTAAAATTTAAACGTATGAATTATATTTTCTGTTAACTTAAAAAACGCGTAATGGATTCGCGCTTCATAAATTTTAGATCTTATTTCAGAATCAGAAGTATTATTATATAATACAATAGCATCTTCTGTATCTTGAGTAAAATAATTTTTACTCTTTTTTCTTCTTTTTCTTGCCATTAGTCGACTTTAAATCTTGATACATCATCTTGTAACCTTTTTACTTGTTTAAAAAACCAACCAATTTCATCATCACTCTTAAAAATACCTTTAGCGTCTATTTCTTTTAAACGAGTTTCAGTATTTTCTATCTGTTTACTATACTCTGATATGAATCTATCATATCTAATGACTACGTCCTCAATCTTTTCTACTTTACGCATTAAATTAAATGTTGTATAAACAAATACAACAATAATTAAACTTAAAAAACCAATTATAAATTCTAAAATCATCTTATAAATTATCTAACATATTTTTTAAACCTTCACTTTTTACAGTGTTTAACGCTCTATTTTTAGTAGATGTTTTTTTGTTATTAGATAATGTAGGTACCTTTTTTTGCCCCTCCAAATTATCTTGAGAAAATTTTGGTAACCACTCCATTTCAAATTCTAATCTAGCAGCCATTAAATCAGCTTGGTGTAAAATAAATGGTAAAGAAGTACGTGGTTTTTGTTCTGGCATGTAGGCAAATAAATATTTTTTATTAGCTTCATCATATAAACCATCATGTGTTTTAATAGCTAACATTTCATTAAAAGTAACCTGAATGTCGTGTTGTTGTAGTAAAAATAAACTTCTATCTGGGACAGAACAGTAAGGTACTTTTTTATTAAACATATAATCCTCACCTAATTTATCTTTTCTCCACTGATCAGTTTGAGGGATATAAGCTTCATTATCTTTATCTCCCATTTTACCTAAATCATGGTTTATAGCAGAAAATACTAATTCTTCTTTTGTAAATGTAGTCATATCACAACCTAAATTTTCCCAAATAGGTAATAATTGTAAAGCAGCATCAACTACTCTATTTACATGATAAACATAACCACCTGGAAAAGCTGAATGGTATTCTTTTTTATGTGCCGCTGGCATTAGAATAATTCTATCTTCATATCTCTGATAGAATTTATAAAGTTGATCACCTCTATTTCCTGAGATGTGTGTTTTGATGTTGTTAAGGAATACTTCCCAATTTGATTGAATCTGTTCTGCTGTTAGTTTCATAACTTATTTATTTTAATTATTAATGTTTTTCCTTCCCCCCGTGTTACGCCTTGTTTCTCATCCCATTTTTTAAACAACCCGTGTTTCCAAGGTATATAAAATAGATTGGGGAGGCACGGAATTTTAAACTTCTTTTTTTAAATTGATTATTTTAAGTAAAAACGCACATCTTTCATATTGTTCAATTTCTGGATCTGAAAAATATTCAAGTGCTGATTCTAATGCTTGTAAGAATGGATCTCTTTTAAATTCAATAATAGCTTTTAAATCATTTTCGTTGTCAATATCTATTTTTCTAATATAATGCCAAGCTCTATTGTACACAGTAAAGTCAGAAGCTCTTTTAGTATCTTCAATATCATAGTTAGGTTGTTCTTTTGATAAGAATTGTTGTAATTTTTGGTGAAATACCCAATTATTTACTATAAGTTTTGTAAACATTCCAATTTTGGCAAATGGTTTTTCTAAAAAATCTTTTTCAAGATTAATTAACACCTGAGCATCTTCTTTTTCCTCAGGACTTCCAAAAAGTTGAAATAATTTATTTTTATCTATCATCTTTTACCACCATAATATTTCCAAGCATGACCTTCTTTTACTAATGTTTTATTAACATTTACATCACCAACATGTAAAGTACCTAAACATCTTCCAAATTTGCCAACTCCATGAGATTCTAAAATAAATTTTTCTTCTTCTAGTAATTCTTCTAATCTAATTTTAGCAGCTAATCCTTTAGCTTTTTCTTCTAAATCCCTAGTCCTGGATTCTGGGGCATTAATACCCATCATTCTGATTCTTACTTTTTTGAAAGTACTAAATCCTAAATCTACAAGAGCATCAACAGTATCGCCATCAACTACTCTAATTACTTTAGCATTATATTTAAACATGATGATTATTTAATTATAAATATTAAATTAATCTTCATTTTTTGCCAAGAATTTGGCCTTGTGTATAGCTTTTAATTTTTCCTTACGTTTAAGAGCTGAGGGTTTAATAAATTCCTTCCTTTTTCTGATTTCTTTAATAACACCAGTATCTCTAAATTTACGTTTGAAACGTTTTAAAGCTTGGTTAATATTTTCGTTTTTCCTTATTTTTACAATTAACATATTATTCTGATTCGTTAGCCCATTGATTATCTAATTCAGTAGAATCAGGAACCTCAATATATTCCTTTAATTTATCTTCTACATCTTCAATTTCTTTCTCAATGTCTACTTTAATCTGTTGTAATTTGTCATATTCTTCCTTAATTGGAAGTCTTTTAGGATTATCTGGATGGTAACTCCAAAGCTCCTCTGAAATAGTAACAGTAGCCATTAAATCATTTATTAATTCTACTTTTTGTTTTTCTAATTCTATTTTACTCATTATTATTATCAATTTTAGTTATACTTAATCTTTTTTTCATATATCTATGGTTTGTTGCTAACTCAATTTCTAAATTAGCATAAGTAGAGGCTTCAATTATAATTTCTCTTTGAACTATTCTATCCCCTATTTTTTTACCATTTTTACATCTTTTGGCTTCACCAACAAGATATTCAATTTTATATTTTGCCATTAGTGTACTATTATATTGAACATTTCTTCAGTTACTACATTTTCACCTACATCTATATTATAAGTGGTTTTAGTAAATATTTTTAATGTATCCCCAACCATAGTATTATCTAAATAAAACTGTTGTCTGGGGTTATAATTATATCTACTATTTGTACCTAATAAAGTTATTGCATAAGGACATTCCCAACAAAAATTCTTTTGTATTTGATATCCTGCTATATTTAATGGAGGTTGAATCTGGGCTAAATCAGTAAGTGTATATTCTAAATTACCTACAGGTACAGGATTATTATATCCTCCCCCAGTAAACCAACTTAAAACTGAATAAGTAGGTACAGTAAAAGTAATACTATCAAAAGCAATCCAATAATCAGAATCATATTCAGTCATAATTAAAGGAACATCATTAATAACATAATGATCAGCTAATTCATCTAACTCACCTCTAATAGTAAAATATTTTGGCCCATAAAATTCAATATGCCAATAACCGTTTGCATCTTGATATGCATTGGGTTGAACTAATTCATCAATATAAAATCTTGAATTACAATCCCCATCTAAACATGGATAGGGAGCGATCTCCTCCTTACTACAACTAGCAAGGAGAAAACCAAAACCTAATATTAATAAAAACCTATTCATTATGCTTGTGCATATTCAAGTGCAATATCAAACATTTTACTATTCAGATCCATATCTTGTTTAAAGTTTTTAATC
>CEVG01075663.1_pt1 | contig 9941 bp, 8 predicted proteins | sample 356511 | NCBI WGS metagenome assembly CEVG01 (sample SAMEA2623426, study PRJEB7988) | marine metagenome | biome: marine biome (ENVO:00000447); feature: surface water layer (ENVO:00002042); material: "saline water (ENVO:00002010), including plankton (ENVO:xxxxxxxx)" | depth 5 m | reverse complement strand
GGCCATGGATAATCCTTTTTTAAATAAATACGATACTGAATTTGAAATACCTCCTTTTTCAAAAATAGATAATAGTCATTTTATGCCTGCATTCTTAATGGGTATAGATGAACATAATAAAGAAATAGCTAGCATAATAAATAATCCAGATAAGCCTTCATTTGAGAATATTATCATTGCACTTGAAAAATCTGGGGCCCTTTTAGATAGAACTGGCGCTGTTTTTTTTAATTTATCTGGGTCGACCTCTGACGAAGAAATTCAGAATATTGAAAAGGAAATATCACCAATATTGTCAGAGCACTATGACTCAATAAGTTTAAATCCCGAAATTTTTCAAAAGATTAAATATTTGTGGGACAATGTTAACGATTTAAATCTATCTTCTGAGGAAAGAAAAATTTTAGAAGAGAAGTATAAGAATTTTATTAGAAATGGTGCTTTACTTGAGGGGCCTGAGAAGGAGAGATATTCATCAATTAATCAAGAAATATCTAAACTTTCAGTTGAATTTTCACAAAACTTATTGGCTGAGACTAATAATTTTGAGATTATTTTAGCTAAAGATGATTTAGATGGTCTTCCTGATGATATTGTTATTCTAGCAAAAGAAGAGGCTGATAAAAAATATAAAGAAACAAGAGATAAAGCTTATAAGAACAAATATATCTTTACACCTCACAGAAGTAGTATGTATCCTTTCCTTACTTATTCAAAGAGAAGGGATTTAAGAGAGAAGCTATATAAAGGTTACATAAATAGAGGTGATAATAATAACGAGTTTGATAATAAGGAAATTACAGCAAAAATTTCTTCACTAAGAGTCGAAAGAGCAAATTTACTTAATTTTGAGACACATGCCCATTACGTATTAGATAATACCATGGCTAAAACACCTGAAGCTGTATATGACCTTCTTGATCAATTATGGCAGCCAGCTCTATTAAGAGCTAATAAAGAGTTAGAAGATCTTCAATCACTAGTAAATAAAGAGGGCGGAAACTTTAAAATTGCCTCCTGGGATTGGTGGTACTATTCAGAAAAGTTGAGAGAAGAAAAATATGATCTCAATGATGAAGAACTAAAAGAATTTTTTACTCTTGATAATACAATTGATGGTATCTTCAAAACCGCCAATAAACTTTTTGGATTATCTTTTGAGGAAAGGTTTGATATTGAGCTCTATCATGAAGATGCAAGAGTTTGGGAGGTTAAGGATAGAGATGGTTCTCACTTAGGAATTTATATTGGTGATTATTATACACGCGCTAGCAAAAGAGGCGGCGCATGGATGAGTACTTTTAAAGATCAATCTAACTTTGATGGGAGAGAAAGACCAATTGTAGTAAATGTTTGTAATTTTCCTCCTCCGTCGAATGACAAGCCCTCACTTTTAAACCTTGAACATGTAACAACACTTTTTCATGAATTCGGACACGCTTTGCATGGGCTGGTTACGAATACAGAATATTCAAGCCTTTCAGGAACATCTGTCTCAAGAGATTTTGTTGAGTTTCCTTCTCAGGTTCTTGAACACTGGGCAGTTGAACCAGAATTATTAAAAATATACGCAAAACATTATAAAACTGGAGAACCTATAGGTGATGAATTAATTTTCAAAATGCAAAATGCTAGTAAGTTTAATCAAGGTTTTGCAAATGTTGAATATTTAGCGGCATCTTACTTAGATATGGATTGGCATTCACTTAGAACTAATGAAATTCAAAATACGATTGAGTTCGAAAATAATTCTCTTAAAAAAATAGGATTAATTGATGAAATAGTTTCTCGATATAGAACTACTTATTTTCAGCATATATATTCCTCCTCTTACTCAGCTGGATATTACAGTTATATATGGGCAGCTGTTTTAGACTCTGATGCTTTTGCAAGATTTAAAAATACAGGTGAAATATTTAATAAAGATTTAGCAGATAAATACAGAAAGTTTATTCTTGAAAAGGGTGGAACAGAAGATCCTATGGAACTTTATCGATCATTTGCTGGGAGTAATCCAGAAATTTCTGCTCTGTTAAGTGATAGAGGTTTGGAATAAAAAAAAGGAACCCGCTAAGGTTCCTTTTTAACACCTAATCGCCCTCGATTAAGCATGCCACCCGCTCTTCTTTTAAAAACTTCTTCCCATTCCACCCCCGAAGGGATTTCCTGGTCTTCCGTTTCATGAAACATCCTACCTTTCACTCCCCAAAGGGACTTCCTGATTATCTGTCTCATCAGAAGTGGTTACCATCCGAGTATTGCTACTCTTCTTCTCACCATGACCCGATGACCAATCGGCTCTCACTGCGGTCTGACACCCGCCCAACGATAGCTGGTCATCGCTACCGTTAATATTATAGAAACATGTAAATTGAATCTAAACAACTGTAATTAAACGAAATTCTGTGGATAACTTTATTTTTCTGTGGATAACTTAAATTATTGTGGTACAGCCACTTAGATTTGAACTAAGGACCTCCTGGTCCACAACCAGGCGCTCTAACCAACTGAGCTATGGCTGCCCACAATTATATGTATCTATCATTATTATTAATATTTCAATAGTCTTTTAACTATTAAATTGGTTTTTTGAAAAGAAGCGTCATTCTATCGCTTTCACCAATTTGTCGATATTTTTCTTTATCTCCATCTTTTAAATAAAGAGAGGGTGGAAGCGTCCAAACACCATTAGGATGATCTTTAGTATCTTTACTATTGGCATTGATTTCAGATTTTTTTGATAAAATAAAACCAGCCTCTTTTGCGAGATTAATAGTAAGTTCTTCGGTTACATAACCACTTTTTTTCATCTCTTTAATTGAAGTTCCAGGTTTAGCTCTATGCTCTACAACACCTAAAATACCACCAGGTTTTAAAGCGGCATAGGATTGCTCAAATACATTTTTTACTCCACTACCATCTTCACCAAGCCAGTTGTGAACATTTCTAAATGTAAGGACAGCATCAACAGTTTCATTTTCAGCAAGCTTACCAAATAGATCAACAATTTTAACTTTCTCATAAATACTTTTACTATTTAATTTGGCCTCAAAGGCTTCTCTTGATCTCTTCGCATAATCACTCAATGAAGCGCTGTAAGGTGCAGTGATTAATTCACCTTCATCATACATGTAAATCGCAAGAATTTCAGTATACCAGCCTCCTCCAGGGGATAACTCAACAACAGTCATTTCAGGCTCAATTCCGAAGAATTTTAGTGTTTCATATGGATGTCGAAATTTATCTCTTTTAATATTTTCTATTGATCTGTCTTCACTATTTACTGATTGTTCAAGATTATGTGCTTGAAGTGAGAAAGAATTAAAAAGTATAAACACAAGAATAAAAATTGAGATAAATTTTTTCATAACTAAGTCCTCTATTGTCTAATAATTAGATTATAGATAATTAATAATATTAAAACATTTTTAAAAAATTTCTTTTCATTAGATTTTATATATTTATTGTAAGTACTTCTTATTTTAAGTCGGGGATAAAGTTGTTTAAATCATTTCATGGATGGAGAATTGTAGCCAGCTCTGGTTTTATCAACATGTTTTCAGTTGGTATTCCTTTTTATGCCTATTCTGTATTTTACATACACCTTCAAAATGAGTTTAATGCTGGAAGATTTTTAATATCGAGCACCTTATCTATCATGATTATTGCTGCAGGTGTATTTGCTCCAATTTGTGGTCAGTTAGTAGATAAATTTTCTCTTAAAAATCTTTTATCTATTGGGGCAATAATCTTTGGTATCGGTTTAATATTGCTTGGTTTCTGTCAAACCTATTATCAATTTTTAATTGTTTATGGATCAATAGTTGCTCTAGGGATGACATTATTTGGTAATCTGGCAACATCTAAATTAATCTCAAATTGGTTTAAAAAGAAAATTGGCTCTGCCATAGGTTATGCTACTTTGGGTATTTCTTTATCGGGAGTTTTTATTCCTCCTATTTCTGTCTATTTGATCAGTTTATATGGATGGAGAGCTACTTATATAATTTTCGGTATTTTTTTAATTGTTTTTTTCGTACCTTTCTGCCGTTATTTAATTATTAATAAACCCTCTGATATTAACCAAAATGTTGATAACGAGAAATTACCTGAAGAAATTGATAATAGCGTTACTGATAAAATGATGAGTATTATCGATATACTAAGAGTTCCTACTTTTTGGATTTTAATATTAATTTTTAGTCTGCAGTTTTGTGCAAATCTTGGTGTTTATAGTCATATTTTCCCTTATGCAACGGATTTAGGTTTTAACGCAAGCAAGGCTGGTATTGCTGTTTCCGTTGGTGCGTTAGGCGCAGCTTTAGGAAAAATTGTTTTTGGTAAGCTTATAGATATGATTTCAGCTAAGAAAACCTTATGGGTATCGGTATCGATTCAAGGTTTTGGGATTATTTTGGTTTCTCTCTTTTCAAGCTACTACCCTTTATTGATTTCAATTTTTATAATGAGCTTAGGCCTCGGCGGAAGCGTTCCATTAATGAATATCCTTTTTTCAAAAACCTTTTCCCCTATAAATTTTGGTAAAGCGCTGGGTATAGCGGTACCATTTATGGTTCCTATACAAGTTATTGGAGGCCCTCTATCAGGATGGTTATATGATATTAATGGAAATTATGATTTAGCGTTTTATTTAAATACTGGTGTTTGTTTTTTAGCTTTTATCTTTGTTTTCTTTTTGAATATTCCAGATAACAAACAGAGTTGAAAATTTATAAATATTAAAGCAAACTAAATAAAGTTAATTTAAACTAGGGGATGAGAAATGGGTAATAAGCATTTAAATGATAAAGTAACTCTAATTTTAGGAGCTGCAGGAAAAGATAATATGGGTCAAGTAATGGCTCGTCGTTTTGCAAAAGAGGGGGCAAAGTTAGTTCTTGCTGGAAGAAATGAGGATTCTCTTAAAGAAATTTCTGAAGAAACAGGTGGATCTTATGTTTTATGTGATATCACAAAAAAAGAGGAAATAGACTCAATGGTTGATGAGGTGGTAAATCGTCATGGTGTCTTACATTCAGCAATTCAAGCAACTGGCTGGGGTTATTTATCCCCTTTCTTAGAAAGTAAAGAAGAAGATCTCGTAAAAATAATGAATCTTCAGTTCAAAGGCCCTTACCAGTTTTTTCAGGCTTGTATTCCTGCAATGACCGAGGGAGGTTCAATTATTCAAATATCATCTGCAACAGCAACAATTATGTTAGATAATCACGCTGCCTACATGGGTACAAAAGCTGGTATTGATCATGTTATAAGAACTGTAGCTAATGAGTTTGGTGAGCGAGGTATAAGAGCTAATTCAATTTCACCTGGACTGACTGCCTCGCCTATGACAAAAGATGCAATGGCTGCACCAGGATTAGAAGAGGCATTTTTAAAAGAATATCCTCTAGGAAGAATAGGAACATCTGAGGATATTGCAGCGATGGCAGTTTTCTTGTGTAGCGATGAGTGTTTCCTCTCTGGTCAAAATCTTCAAGTAAATGGAGGTCTAACATTAAGAAGAAATCCAAGAAGTGCTGATATTGATGCATCTGTAGCTCAAGCAATGGCAAAACTTGAAAATTAAATTTTAGTTACAAAGGGTAAGTAAATTGAAAAAAGGAATTAACAAGCAATCGGATGAGGTAACTGATTTGCAAATTGGTCCAACTAATCTTGGTATGGTCAGAATATATGTAACTTCAAACAATATTGACCTTCCAATGGATTTTTCTCCTGAAGAAGCAAGAAGTATTGCGGACGAATTAAATGCATCAGCACTACTGGCTGAAAAAGCTGTTTAAAAATGAAAAATAATAGAAACTTCCTTTTTTATGGGATTGGTTCAGTTGCTTTTGGAATAAAAGGAAATGCCTTTTCCTGGTTTCTATTTTTCTATTATAATATGGTTATTGGGTTACCTGCATGGATGGCATCACTTGCATTAGCTATTGCAACTATATGGGATGCTATTTCAGATTTAATTATTGGTTATTCTTCCGATCATACTAAATCCCGTTTAGGAAGAAGACACCCATATATGTATGCCGCTCTAATACCTGTCCCAATTTTTTTCGTTTTACTATGGAACCCACCCACATTTGATACAGATTTTAATCTTTTTTTATATCTTCTGATTATGGCTATTCTAGTCAGAACATTTACAACATTATTTGAAATACCCAATCAAAGCCTTGGTCCAGAGATTACAAGAGAATATCATGAGAGAACTAAAATGATGTCTTTGCGTTATTTCTTTGGTTGGATGGGCGGTACAGTAATGACAATTTTAATGTATTTTGTATTTTTAAAACCTACTGTTGAATATCCAAATGGTCAGTTAAACCCAGAGGGTTATCAAATATATGGAATTGTAGCGGCAATTATAATGTTTATGGCTATGATTATTTCATCAAGAGGTTTAAATCATCTAATACCAAACTTATCAAAGCCAGCAGCTAATAATAATTTTAGTGAAATTAAAGATGAGCTTAAGAGTACTCTTTTAAATAAGTCTTTTTTAGTATTATTTATTGGTGGAATTTTTGCTGGAATGGCTGCTGGATTTTCATCAGCTCTAAATATTTATTTTAACACATTCTTTTGGGGTTTTAGCACTTTTCAAATTGGTATTGTTTCTTTTGTGGCTGTAGTGCCTGGTATTATTTGTTCTATGGTAATTGCAAGGGTCTTATCAAAAAGTATAGGCAAGAAAAAAGCTGCAATAATTTGCGGTAGCATAGCTTTAGCACTAACTCCAGTACCTTACGCTTTAAGAATTTTTGAATTGGCGCCAAGCTTTGGATCTAATGGATTATTATTGATGATGAGTACATATTACTTTATAGAGGTTTCAACTGGAGTTGCTGTTACAATTCTAGTCTCATCTATGGTGTCGGATATTGTTGAAGATTCAGAGTTAACAACCAAAAAACGTTCGGAAGGTATCTTTTTTTCAGCGCAAGGTTTTTCTGCAAAAGCCGTATCGGGGGTTGGAATTTTTCTTGCAGGCCTTATTACGTCACTTGCTGGATTACCCACTGATGCAAAACCAGGAGCAATAGATGACAATATATTAATAAATGTAGCATTATTTTTTGTGCCCATTTATATGATTTTATATTTATTTTCGATTTATTTTTTTAGTTTGTATAAAATTGATCAAGATACTCATGAGAGTAATCTTGCATCAATAAATAAAAGGTAATTTTAGAAAGAGGAAGACTATGACAAATTTTGATAGAAAAAATGTAATTCAAGAGATTGCTGATAGTTATGTAAATAGATCATTATTCAGTGGCATTGAATGGGTTGCAGAAAAATCAGGAAAAATAGTCCTATCTGGTAAGTCAGGATATCAAAACTTTGAACAAAAAAAGTCTATTCCTGAAAATGCAATTTATAGAATTTATTCAATGACAAAACCTATTACTTCCGTGATGGCGCTAAAGCTTATTGAGAGAGGTAAACTTAGATTATATGATCCTGTTTCTTCTTTCATACCCTCTTTTGAAAAACTCAAGGTAATGAATCCCGATGGCTCTCTTGAGGAGTTGAATAGACCAATGATTGTTGAAGATCTTTTGACTCATCGAAGTGGTTTTACATATGATTTTTTAATGGGGTGTCATGTCGCCCCTTTATACAGTGAGAGAGATATTTCAGATAACGGTAGTAAAAGTTTAGAAGAGAAATGTGAAATTTTATCTGAGCTTCCTTTAGCATATCAACCTGGCTCAAGATTTAATTATTCTGTATCCCTTGATGTATTGGCTAGGGTGATTGAGATTGTAAATGAAAAAGACTTTGGTGATACTCTTAAAGAAGAAATTTTTAAACCACTTAATATGAAAGATACTGGTTTTGGTGTTGATGAGGAAAATTTATCAAGACTTATGTCTACTTATGGAGCATCTAATTTTAAAGAAATTATGAATGTAGGACCTCATAAATTGGAAGAGACAGATGTGAGTGCTCATAATCCCTATGATAGTGAGACATTTAGAAGAGGTGGCACTGGTTTATTCTCGACATCAGAAGATTACCTGTCATTTGCTAGAATGTTGTTATCAGGTAAATCTAAAAGTGGTGAAACTTTACTATCAAGAAATATGGTTGAATTTATGAAAATTAATCGAATTCCCAATACTCAGCTTCCTTTGATGTTGGGTCCTTTACCATTGGTAGGCTATGGTTGGAATTTGATAGGAAGAACTATGTTGGATAGGGGTCAAATGATGTCCCAAACTGGAGAAAATGAATTTGGTTGGGCTGGAGCTGCTTCAACATATTTCTGGGTTGATCCTGATGAAGAACTTATAGGTATTATTATGACTCAATACTTAGGATCAATGTGGCCTATAAACGATGACTTAAGAGCAGCTATGTATCAGGCTATTGAATAAATTATATTTTTGATTTGATGAAAAAGATTAATGCCATTACGTACTCAATACCAGCGTAAATAACTCTTTTTTCTTCGAGACCTTCAAAATAAGGTAAAAAACCAACTGATCTTCCTACGGCAAGCCCTAACATTAGCAGGCTAAAAACACTAAACCAGCCTCTTCGTGTATCAGACTGATGAGTTGCAAGAAGTATACCAAGGCCCATAAACGAGAACATTCCAGCAAGTGCTCTTATTTCACTTGCACCAGCTTCGCTTTGTATAACAACATTGAGGCTTACAATATCATTCTTTGCAAAAATATTTGGATCATATACACCCACCAAACCAAGGATGAGCCACATAGCGCCAAGACCATAACAAAGAATATTAATAATAAATTTCATAAGTATAAAATAAACTAATTTAGCTTAAATAAAAAGATTATTAGAAAATATTTAATCTTCTATTTGAACTCTCTCAGGAAGCAGAGGCTCTGATTCTAGAATTTTTTTGTCTATTTCTTTATTAACAGCTTCTATGTTTACCCATCTTTCTGATGAGGAGGGGTGCGTTGATGCATAAGAAATTGATCTGGGGTTTTCTACCGACATTCTTCTCCAGAAGTTTGCTACACCCTCTCTTTCAATTCCTGAATTAGCAAGAATGTACATTCCAACATAATCAGCCTCTCGTTCAAAATCCTGACTATACATTTGTGCTCCTAGACTTCCAAATGTACCTCTTGTATTCACGCCTGCACCTGCGGCTGCAAGGTCAACAATTGTTCCTAATAAATAATTATTTGTCTTTTTCTCAATATGCCCTTCAATATTATGAGCTAACTCATGCGCTATAACCATTTGTAGTTCTTTATCCTCATCAATAAATCTAAGCATTCCTTGAGTTATATATATATTTTTACCATCGGCAAAAGCGTTAAGCGAATTATCCTGTCTTAAAATAATTCTATGATTACAAATTTTAACTGGATTGACCTCAAATATTTGAATTTCATTATCTCTTTCAACTTTAACTCTAACTTTATTTTTACCGAAAATTCTTTTTCTAGTATTTTTTATAATATCATCACCTTCCCAGCTATATTCAGGGGAGCTTATTTTTATAATTTTATCTTTTTTCTTTAAACCGGAAATATCTGCTGGTGATGATTCTACGACATACAATATTTGGGGTTCATTTGTTAAACCGATTTTTTCTGAGGCGGCATTTCTATAATTTTTATCAATTTCATTGAGGGATATAACCTCAATTCCAATAGTGTCAGTTATATTTTCTTTGCAAAAATCTAGTGAGGATGAAAGAATTGGCCATGCAATATTATTTAATTTTTCGACACGATTATAATATGTTTCAAGAGCTATTCCTTGCATAATGGCTTTTTCTTTTTCGTTCTCTGAGTCAAGACCTCTGCTTGTGATTGTAGTTGGTGACTCGCAAGACGAACAAATTAATGCAATAGCTGTAAGTAAAAATATTTTTTTGAACATTAGTCTTTCTCTAATGGTGCCCAGGGGCGGATTTGAACCACCGA
>CEVG01161485.1_pt1 | contig 9959 bp, 11 predicted proteins | sample 356511 | NCBI WGS metagenome assembly CEVG01 (sample SAMEA2623426, study PRJEB7988) | marine metagenome | biome: marine biome (ENVO:00000447); feature: surface water layer (ENVO:00002042); material: "saline water (ENVO:00002010), including plankton (ENVO:xxxxxxxx)" | depth 5 m | reverse complement strand
CCGCCGCCCCAGCCGCCGCCTCCGCCGCCGCCAGCTACAATAAGAACGTCAACCGTTCCTGACGCGTCAGCTACAAAAGTACCCGAGGTAGTAAATAAATGAAATTTGAAGTTACCTGAAACGCTTTCAGTTCCGCCACTAGCTGAAAACTTGTTAGACATCTGCAGCCACTGATTGCCATCCCAATGTTTAATAACGTTATCGGCTGTATTGTAGTACATCTGACCTTCTACAGGAGAAGAAGGGTTAGATGATAGCTGAGGTACATGAATCCCATCACTGTCAGCTAAAACTGTGCCGCCTATTTTAAACTCGCTAGAAGCATCAATGTCACCGGTAATATCTATGTTACCCGTGCCTGTAATATCTTGGCTATTTAAATCCAAATCGCCCCCCAACTGGGGACTTTGGTCGGTTAAAACTGTAGACCCAGACACCACTTCTTCAAGCGTACCTGCTGTAATACGAAGCTCTATACGATCTCCAATGGCAAACGCACGAGCTGTGGTGTTATCCTGCGCTCGTGTAGCAGTCAAAACATCACTAGACCTAGCTGTAACTTTTACAATCTCTAAGTTATTGCTAGTGTCAATTAACGTCGCAAAAAAGTAGTCACCAGAGCTAAGGGCAGGAAAACGAGCGCCTTGTCCACTAGCAAGTGTAATACTTGTAGCTGAATTTGTTATACCAGCACTTAGTGTACCAAAGGCATTGTTAGCAAATTTCAAAGGCATTTTACAATTCCTTAGTTAACAGTGACAGTCCATGTAATACCTAGAGTATCAGCTGCTCCTTTGTTGATAACAGAAAACACTGTGCGGCACAACATTGTGCCTGAAGAGCTAGCGTTAAACAGACCTGCTTCGGTGATTGCACCGGTGCCTGTACCTGCTCCAAACGTAGCAACGTATGCCACTGCGTTAGCTGTAACTGTTGTAGAAGTAAGAGCTACGCGACCTGCTTCAGTGACTAGCGCGGTGTTGCCAGCTGCCGCAGCAGTTGTACCCGTGCCGATAGCCATATGCGACATTGCAGCATCAGTTGTGTCTTTTAGCCGAGAAGCAATGAGGTTTTTACCCGCAGTAACTACAAGGTTTGGGATAACAGTTTCTTGAGTAATGTTACCCTCAGGATTAGTAACCGTGATACGAAGTTCACCGGTCATTTTGATAGAATCTTGGATCATGGTTAGCTCCTTTACAAGATTGCTCGTTGGCCTACCGTGCTGTTACCGGCACACAGAGGCGTTTGGTTATACATGTATCCGCCCATAACGCGGTCATCTTCGTCAACATCAGTATAATGAAAGTTGACAACAAGTCCAGAAGAACTTGTATCCGGTGCTGTTACACGGTCAGCGTTAAGTACTACAGTATTAAGTGTTTCTGCTGCCCCCATAACACCTGTATTAGCCACAAAGTATTCTACACTAGAAATGGTATAGGAGTAAGGTTCTTCTATAAACCCGCCTCTATAACCATCTGAGACAGAAACAAAATCTGGATACACATAGTCAGACTCACCTAAAGTAAGTATGGTATTTATACTTTCCGTAGCAGTTGCAGTATCAGAAAGTTCTGGCCGCATATCAAATACTTGCGCTTCTGTAGCAGATACAGCATCAGATTTTGGTAGGCTAGGATTAAGCTTAATCCCTTCCACGGCTGTGAGGGAATCAGTCAGAACGTTTTCAGGATTAAGCGCAATAGATTCTACTACAGACGTTGTATCATTGTCAGCCAGCTCTGCAACTGTAACGTCTTTAGCATCTGACTCAAATACAAAGTTAAGATCAGTAAGCCCCTTACTGAAATCAAAGTCATCAATAGCATCTGTAGCTGTAACTGGGTCTGGGTCTACGTCAGCATCGGAAAGATCAAAGTCTACATTAGATGTAAACGTTTTAACATTTGACTGCACAGCAGACACAGAATCAGACTGAGGTAAAGTTACTTCATTTTCTATAGCCTCAGTAACAGACACTGAGTCAGCCAATACTTTACCTACGTCAAAGTCATCGACAGCATCAGTAGGGGTTAGCGTTTCTGATTTAGCAAGTTGTGGGTTTAATACGCTAACTTCAGTAGTTGTAACAGCATCAGACTTTGATATGTCAGGATTGTTAGAAACAGCTTCTGTTACAGATACGTTGTCGTTATCAGCCAGCTCAGCAATCGTAACATCTTTAGCATCAGCCTCTGTAATACTTACAGGGTCAAAATCTACAGCTGGCGTAGACGGATCAAAATCTGCTACATCATCAAACGTTACAACAAACTGTGCATCAGTTACTATTACCGAATCACTAAAGTCAGGCTCAACAAGAAACACAGGATCAGAGTCAGTTATATCTGGGCCGTCAGTCTTAAAAGTTTCAAAATCTTTTTGTAAATCTATTTCAACGTCAACCCCGTCCCCAACATCACTAACTGAAACTGATTCAGAAGCTAAATTAGTTTGTGGTAAGACAAGAGGCCGGTCAGCACTGTCAAATATGATAGTCTTTGCGGCAACATCAGCAGTTACGTATGCCGCTTCCGCAGTAACAGATATATTACTTACCGCAGCAAAAGCACTAAAAGATACTACACTGACGCTAAGACCTATCTTCATGTAAGGTTATCCCTTACTCTAAAGCTTAGTAGTTCATATACTGTCTGCGTACCAGCGCCTGAGGTAGTAACAACTACTTCACCTTCGTACTGTCCTGCATCTACGTTATCTAATACGCCACCTGAAAAATCAAACTGAACTTTGCCATCTGTACCATTAGTAACGTTACTACAGTTAATTGTGCTAAGAAGCGTATCAGTATTAGCTTTACGAAAACGTACAGATACAGTTGTGCCTACTGCAGAAACATCTAAAGCACTGTCGGTAGACTCATCAGTAAGCGTAAGTATAACAACTGGTTTTGCGTCACCTTTTACTAATCTAATTGTATCTGCCATAGCTTACCTCACGCAAATCGTTGATTTTGTACACGCATAGAACCTCTGCCTGTACCAAGGTTAGCTCTGGCTCTACGCTCTGATAATTTATATGCAAATTGTTTTGCATGGTATGAAGCTAGTTCTCTATCGCTCCATGTTCGTTCAGGCAGCACCAGAAGATGTTGTAGCGCACCGTGCATAATTACATTTTCTAAATCATCAAGTACAGTTTTGTCCATTTCGTACGCTGTTCTCAGTGGTTTACAAGCAACTATCATACGAACATCGTAATTAGTGTTACCATCTGGGATTGGTGCTACAGCAAAGTTATCAACATCAATAGTTGTAATGTATCTAGGATCAGCTTGCTCGTCAGCTCCGCCGTATGGCCACTTAGGGTATAGATCATGTAGGTGATCCAAAGATACGGCTTTCATTTTGTTGCCGTTTACAGTAGCAGTAATAATCGCATGCACCTCAGCATAATCTGGTGGCTCATACGCGTAGTCATGTCCACCTTTGTTAAGTCTTATAGGGGCTTGCTCATGACGCCATGCTAAAGTGCGCTCGCACGCCTCTATAGCTGCGTCCCGTACATACTGCTCTACAACTACGTTAGGAGCGCCAGGAACGCTTGGAGCGAGTCTAGTAACTAATTCAGAAAACTTTCTATTAGGCATTATACAACGTCCTCCTCTTGTAGCCCGCCACGTTCAGGATCAGTAATCGCACGGCTCTGAGCAGCAACGCCAAGTGCCTGAGTAAACGACTGCTGAAACAACTGCGCTCGGTTAGAGTTAACGTGTTCGTTGTCCACCGACTCTGCGATAAATACTGTAGCGTCAATAACTACGGGAAAATACGCATCAGGAATCAATTCTACAGTCTGAGTACCAGTATAGTCAGGTGGAGTCTTCGCGTACTCACCCACCAATATCTGCCCTGCAGGAGCCTTGGGATAGATAAAAAACTTATTGGGGTTACGAACATGCCGCATAAAGTTTACAGTTGGCCCTGCTACGTCGTTCATCCATGTAGGGTACGCTTGGTCTAACGCTTCACGGTTCGTTTCGATAATTCCGTTACCGTTCTTTACAGAATATATTTCTATAAGACGGATAGAATCAGACGGCGTAGATTGAACAACCTCGCCGTCCGTACATGTAATGTCTCCGATGAAAGCAAAAAGATCAGGCCGCAACACAGCAATTCGCTTGAGAGCCTGATTAGCAAACCCCAGCAATACATCATCGCTGTAGCGAAACGGTGTGTTGGTATCTTGTATGATACGCCTAACCTCAGTGATTACATCGTTTAGAATCATTCAGGTAATCCTCTTGATGCTTCTTCAGCCAGCTCTACAGGGGTGTTATCAGGTGCCTCTGGCTCTTCAGTAGCTAAGTTTACCTTTGCAGGTCTACCACGTTGCTTCTTAGGGATATGTTTCTCAGGAAACGCTTGCTCCTCAGTAACTTCCTCTGTTTTAGGATTTTCAGCTAGGATTGGATCCCACTCGTAAATTTCGCCGTCAATTTTGTTTTTTAACCATCTGGTCATTTCAGTCTCCTTATTTTTTCCAGCTAACGCGACTAGACGAGCTTTTCTTCCTCATTGCTGCCTTTGCCGCTGCAGTTTTACATTGCGCCATAGTAGGACGGCATGCTGGATACCCCCTCTTACTATCACTTTTTGACCCACTTCGTCCACAAGGTTTACCTGTTTTGCAGTCTACCCAGCCTTTGCCGTCGTTTTGGCTAAACCACTTTCGAAGCGATGCGCCCTTTTTACTTTTTCTTACGGCCACTCTTATTACCCCAGTTTGCTGCTCCGACCTTTCGGCACTTAGCCAAAGCCCCCGAAGCATAAGCTGAGGGCCAAACTTTATACCGCGCCTTTACTTTATAGTAGCAGGCGTCTTTTTTAGATTTTGCTTTAGGAGCTGCCATGTTATCACCACTTCTTACAAGACCAATAACGTGCGGTCATCTTTGAGGGTGGCCTACTATCACAACCGTGTCTTGCACGGAAGTTTTTGCGCCGCCCAGGTTGATTCTTTTTAATCTTCATATTAGCGTCCCCAAATCGGATTATTTTTTCTTTGCCGTTTTGGCACGCCTTAACAACAAATTTTTTACCCCCAGAAACCTGACGTTTGGGTTTATTACAGGCCATTTTAGACTTATCAATTTTTGCCATTATGAACCTTCTGTATTTCAAATGTGGCTTTTAAGCTAGCGCCTTTATGGGGTTTGTAACCTGCGGGTGGGTTTTTCATTAGCTTATAGCCTTTACCAGCTTTCATCCAATGATAGCCTTTTGGTGCTTGAACTGCTTTTGTCGCCATAACTAATCCTTTGTAAGGAAGGGGGCCTAAGCCCCCTATCCAATTTATGAACAGTCAACCATTACAGCTGTAAGCTTCATAACTGCTGCGTCAGCGGCATTGTTAAGCACAATGTCGATTGTATCAGCGGCGGTATAAAACCTACCTTGCTCATATGCGTCGGTTCCAGCTACAGTAATATATGCTGCTGCAGCATTAGCGTTAACACCGTCGATGTATCCATCTGGGTTATCGCCGTCACCAACATCAACTGTTAGTGTCCCGCCCTCAGCAGTAGTAACTTCTAGAGCCACATGTGTGACCAAAGTTTGTGCTGGGACTTTGATAACTTCAAGAATATCAGCACTTGTAAGTGCAGTCAGACCAGCTGCTGCTCTCTCAGTAGTGATAGTAGCGAAGTTTAGCTCAACAGTTACAGATGATACTTTGTTGATACCTGCAGCAACGTGCGCGGCACCTGTACCCATGTTGTAACCTTTACCGTCATTATAAGTAGCCATGTCTAAGCCCTCCTTATACAGTAACGATCATTGTGGCGAGAGCTTCAGGCTTAACGACCTTATAGCCGTAAACTTGAAGACCACGAATGATGTTGCCAAAAGTTGTTTCAGACCGGATGGTTTCCATGTTTGTCATCTGAGATGCAAATGTAAAACCCATCTTGTGACCACCAATTACGCTGAACTCACCGCCTGAAGTTTTCTTTAGGTTGTGAGAAACGTAAACGGTAAATCTGTCGATCATACCCAGACGGCCATTACGCAGCGGCGACTGATTGTCACCAGTAATGGATGCGTCTTTCAGGTCAGACTGCTTGATAAGGCCAGCCATCTTTGCAGGAATCACAAGAAAACGATCCCCTTCTGGACAGTTAGCTTCGTCAAGAACTGTTCCCATGTCTACGATTTTGTCGATGACATTGCTCTTTGTAAGAGCTTCGGGAGTACCTGCTACACCAAGATCAATGTTTCCAGAAATAGCGCCAGCTGTTGTGCCTTTGTTATTTGCGGATACATCTGGTAGTAGATCAGTCAAGACACGCTCGTCGATTTTGATCTTCATACGCTCAGAAGCGTCTTTAGACCACATATCCATCAATGCGATGTCAGACTGAACCTGATCAACATCGTCTTCAACGCAAGCGAAGTACTCGCCTTTGTCGATTACGAGCTGCAGTTTAGCCTTGTCAGGGTTTTCGACTGCAAGAGTCTGGCCCTTAACGTAGGTTTGGATGGTGATCTCCGGAGTGGTACGGATGTTAACCGTGTCACCCATGTTACGAATTTCACCTTCGTAGTCAGTGTTAGAGATCGCAGACAGGACAGTCGCATCGTAGAAATTTTCGATGAGCTTGCCTGACCAGATCTCAGGAATAAAGTTGCCCGTGTAGTCCGGACGACCTGATGATACTGCAAAAGCCATGTTAGCCTCCTTTTAATTATGCAGTGACTATGCGACCTTCTCGCTGTGCAGCGAAAATGTCACGCTCTATTCGGCCACGTTCTTCTTCACGACCTTTGTACTTACCCTTACGAACAGCATCAAAGAACTGCTCGATGTCGGCGGGTGAATACGTCTGGCCTTCGGATGGCATAGTATTGGTGCCTGAGCGACCTCGCCCTGGCGATACCTGCTTCTCCAACTGTTCAGAAGGAACCTTCCGATTGGTTTGAGCAACACTTGGTGTACCGTTTGCCTCTTGCCAAGACTTAAAGAACTGCGCCACACGGTTAGAATCTAAGTTAGACTGTGCGTCTTCTAGATATGTCTGACGAGAAATACCTGTAAGCGGGTCAATCTCTAACAACCAAGACTGAAAGTTTTGATCATTATTGATGTCATTCCACTCGGGTACTTTATTGGAAAGGTCTGCCCAAAACTGCTGCGTTGCTGACTGAGCCTGTGCGTGCGAGATCTGATTCATCTGCGGTACCACGCTGGTCTGCATCTGCATTACTTGTTGCTCTAGCTGTGCCACACGAGCATTGGCTTGCGCCACTTCTTCTCGTGCTGCACGCCGCATAACGTCAATAGAATCGCCGTACTCCTGAACATCCTTATCTGTAATCAATGGATCGCTAGATACAGGTTGTGCAGCAGGCTGACTATTCAGTGTGCTAAGCAGTTGCTCCATTTGAGAAACACGGGATGTCAACTCACGATTCTCCGCTTTCATGCGGGGAACCTCTGCGTTGTACATACCTTGCAGTGTTTTGTACTTCTGTTCCCAAGTATCTTTAGTTTCGGTGTCTGGTTGTCCTTGCTCCTCGGTTCCAGACTGAGGTGCTTGCTCTTCTGCACTGTCGGCTACAACCTCCTCTACAGGTGCCTCATTAGTATTAGCTTCAGCCTCGGGCGCATTGCCCTGTGCCTCAACCTCACCATTGAGTTCCTTATAAAGTTCTTGTACTGCCTCAGATTGCATCTGAACTTGCTTTGGTATTGCCATGTTGAACGCTCCTATCGGTGTGCGCAATTAACAGCTGTCATGATGACTTTGCCGCTATCTCAGGGGACTCGCTCACGAGCTTAGAAAGCTCTGACAGAACTTGACACCGCCCCTGTGCAAGTGTCGTATTCTGTGCGACGTTGGGTAGCTGCTCTAACTCGTGCATACGCCATTCCTGTAGCCATTTGGCTATCTCGGGATATTGGCGCACACTTGCGGCTAGTGCCTTAGTAACTTCAGGAGAGGGCCGGATCATCCTGCTCCTCCTGTGTCGCGGTTACTAACTGTGTTCGCATCTTGCCCGCCTTTGGGGGTACCGTCAGGCTGCATCTCGGCTGGCTTACCTCCTGCTGCTTGTTCTGCTTGTTTAGCTTCAAGCTGCATTGTAGCTGCCATTCGATTCATGTAGCCTTCCTTCTCCCTAGATGGGATGATGTCGTCCACAGGCATCTGCAACCCTTTAGCCACTTCGCGAAGAATCGCTGCACGGCCTTCTTTACCAACGATCTCCATGTCGATCTGATTGGCGGTTGCGTTAAGAAACTCAAGACGGCGGATGTTAACAGTCTCTTTGACTGCAAGGTTAATCGAGCCTTTTGGCAAGATCTCAACATCGCCTTTAATAGATTCATCTTCGTCATATCGCATGTTGTATACGAACTGACGGTGTACAACTGGCTTAATCACATCTGTGTCGATGTGCATAACCACCTGCCGAATACCCTTACCAGCTGCGCCCATAAGCATGGACAAGCCTGATGATGTGCGCCCCGCCCCTTGGACGTTAAGGTCGCCATACACATAGGAAGGTATTCCTGAGTGGTCGTCAGCTAGTTTACTAAACTTGTCATAAACACCTAACAACGTGTTTGCGTTGTCATCTGGCTGTGTAAACCTTACAGCAGGTGCACTTGAACCTAACGGGTCGTTCGTGACTTGCCAGATTTTCCACGGGTGGAGCTGCGTGATGTCTTCGTTAGGCGGGATACGCTCAAGGTTAACTTCGACTTGAGGCCCACTAGAAATGCCCATATTGTTAACCAAAGCTCTAGCAGCAGCGTTACACACGCTTTGTATATCTTCGATAATTTCTGGAATACCGCTACCCCAGAACGCGCCAGGGCGCTTGATAAAAGACGTTTTAGCATATGGCTTCTCTCCTAACGGATCGTAGTTAAGGATAGCCTTAATAACATAATTACCTACAATCCAAACATTAGCATCGTACTCTCGATGCTCATCATCAATTTCTTCTTCATCAAGTCCCCACTCGATAAGCATTTTACCAGTTACTTTGCCCCAAAACTCTAGAGCATCAAAGGTTTCAGTAGGACGGTTAAACGAATGGAACTTACGTTCTTCTTCGTCTTTAACAAGCTCAACATCTTCGTTAATCCATGACGAGCCGTTACCGATGTCCAGTACTTTGCGGATAGCATCGTCGTCGTACCCTGGCACACCAACAAGGTCAGCCAGCTCGGTACGACTTAGGGGATGATGCTCAAAGATGTAACCTTCGTTAACATTCGAAATTCCTGGTTCAGGATAAATACGGAAAGGATCAACACGCTCAAACTCAGGCGCGATAACCTCTGTAGCTTCTACAATAGTTTTACCATCTGGCCCTTGTGACCAACCAAGTTTACGCTGTCTACGGACAACAGGCCCTTTGATAAAAGCACATGGGTATGTAACTAGGTCAGTAATAAATTCATTAAAAGAATCGCCCCAGCCACCTTGTGCAAACTGGTCAGCAATTTTTATACGCATCTTCTGTGAGCGATTGTCTGCAGCTTCTAGTAGCTTAAAGCGGTAGTCTTGACCTACCATTTCTTTTAGCTCAACCATTTCATCGGCTGTTGGCGCACGCTTTTCATTTTCAACTATACGAGTAACAACTGCAGCAAACGCAGCCTGCAACTCAGTTGTTTGCTCGGGTGATAGATCTGGGATAGGTGTTGGCTTTAGATCCCAAGGAGGAGTGCCTGTGTCCAACAAAATGTCGCGCAGCCAGCTTTCGGCTGCACGGCACTTAACCTCAGTAATCATCATATAGATGTCTGAGCCACCTTGCTCGTGTATCTGAGATAGCTTGTCAGCTTCGTATTCACCGTTACGCTGACGTAGTCCACGTAGCATAATGTTTTCAATAGGTTTTTTGGCTTGACGCGCAGCGTCCCAGCACTCACGAAGGTGCGAAGCTAGCCCCAAAACAACAGCGTTGTTCTGACGA
>CEVG01040328.1_pt1 | contig 9965 bp, 9 predicted proteins | sample 356511 | NCBI WGS metagenome assembly CEVG01 (sample SAMEA2623426, study PRJEB7988) | marine metagenome | biome: marine biome (ENVO:00000447); feature: surface water layer (ENVO:00002042); material: "saline water (ENVO:00002010), including plankton (ENVO:xxxxxxxx)" | depth 5 m | reverse complement strand
CTTTTGATAAAGATATATGAAAGATTTGTTTGTGGTTTATGACAGTTATATGAAATAAGGTTGATTTAATATTTTGTGCATAATTGATTTAACCTTTTCCCTAAATCATAATAAATCTCCAGTAACTTAATTTTTCTACTTTCAAAGTCAGTAATATCTGCAGGATCAGGATAACTCCAGTGAAGTGATTGGGAAGAGTTTAAAAAGACAGGACAATTATCTTTTGCGTTATCGCATACTGTAATTGATAAATCAAAGTTGTGTTCATGGCTTAGAAATAAGTTAATATTTTTTGATTTAAGTGTTTCTACTGGATAATTAATCTCTTCTGCAACCGACAATGCAGCTGAGTTTATAGCACCGGTTGGATTTGAGCCTGCAGAGTATCCAATAAATTTATTATTGGTAAGTGTATTTGCAGCTATTTCACCCATGATTGATCTGGCTGAATTACCAGTACAAATAAATATAACTTTAGATGGTTTTTTGATAAAGCTCATGCAGTACACCTTCTCTTAGACCACTATTGGATTTATAGACGCTTCCTACATTTAACGCATCTAATATGGCATTTAAAATTAATAAACAAGCTGGAAGAATCTTAATTCGAGATGAGTCGATATAGTCTTTAAGTTCATTTTTATTTAGGGAAAGTTCTTTAGCATTGGTAATTTTAGAAATTGTTTCTCTAAAATTAACTTTATCAGCACCTGCTAGTATTTGACATGAACGATATGCTGTTTTAAATGAACCTGAGGTACCGTACAAATGCTTTTTATTTTTAAATGATAAATCTGAGACTGCTTGCTTTGTTATTAATTCAGAAATATAGTTTTTAGAGTCATTGTGAATAAATTTATTATTTTTTGTAAATTTATTTGTTAAAGACACACTCCCTAATTGTAAGCTCTTAAGGTCAATCATTTTATTATCTTCAACTTTTATAATTTCTGTGCTGGACCCTCCTATATCAAGTATAAAAAATTTATCATCAGAGATTTTATTTGTTGACAATACGCCTTTGAAAACATATTTGCTTTCTTGATCTGGTGAAATAATGTCTATTTCATGATCGAGAATATTTTCTATTGTTTTTACGAAATCTTTATCTTTGAGATTTCTAAAAGAATTAGTTGCAATAACTTTAAAAATATCTGGTTTCTGAGAATCAATGATTGTCTTGAACTCTTTAAATGTATGATAAAAATCTTCTCTTTTATTTATATTAACTATCCCGTTTTTACTAGTTGATGAAATTATATCTACATATTTTTTATACTTAAAAATACTGTTAATCTCATTATTTTCAAAGGTAACAAATTTTATATTGAATGTGTTTGATCCAAGATCTAGCACACCAATTCTCTTGCCAGTATTAGCTTTCATCAAAACTTCCATGAATTTTACATAGCTCATCTTGAGAGTGCGACTTTCTATTTCCTTTTGAAGGTGTCCTCTTTATGTATTTACCTGACGAATCTAATCTCCAAATTTTAAAATTATCTTTCTTTGGTAGATCAAAAACCTCATGATATATTCTTTCTCTGAGATTCTCATCTAAGATTGGGAAAAATATTTCAATCCTATTAGATATATTTCTTGTCATCCAGTCTGCGCTTGATAAATAAAGTTTAGGATTATCATTATTGCAAAATTTAAAGACTCGTGAGTGCTCTAGATATCTTCCTATTGTTGAATACACTTTGATATTTTCTGATAGACCTTTAACTCCTGGTATCAGTATGCATTCACCTCGAACATGTAGATTGATTTTCACACCAGCTTGCGATGCCTCATACAGCTTAGAGATTATGTTTCTCTCGGTAAGCTGATTCATCTTCGCCTCGATATAGGCATTTTTATTATTTTTCATATTGTTTATTTCTGCTGATATTAATTTCATTATTTTTTTACGACTATCTATGGGCGATATGAAAAGATGTTTAAAATTAATTGTTGCATTCGATCCTGTGAGCTGGAGGAAAAATTTATTAACATCCTCGCCAAGTTCTTTGTTAGCAGAAATTAAACCAAAATCAGTATAAAGTTTTGCTGTTTTTTCATGATAATTTCCAGTCCCTAAGTGGGAATAATTAACCAATTTATTTTTTTCTTTTCTAACAATTAATAATGCCTTTGCATGAGTTTTGTACTTTCTCATACCAAAAGTAACTTGTACTCCAGCGTCCTCTAATTTTTTTGCTATTTTAATATTGTTTTCTTCATCAAATTTAGCACGCAGTTCTATAACTACTAAAACTGATATATTTCTTTGGGCAGCTTTTATTAAAAGGTTTATTATTTTAGATGCAACCGGTACCCTATACAGAGTCTGTTTTATCGATAACGTTGAATCATCTAAAACCGCTGCTTCAAGAAAATCACATACTTGCTTAAAATTATTGTAGGGATGATGAAGCAAGATATCGTTATTTTTTAAATAATCAAAAATATTTGACTTTTTTTTCGCTGAGAGCTTTTGTTGTTTTGGTTTGTACTCAGGAAATTTAAGATCTTTATTATCAATATCATGATAGATTGACGAGAACCTGCTTAGATTAACAGGGCCATTTATTTTATAAATGTCTAAGTCACTGAGCTCATACTGTTTTTTTAAAAATTTTAAAATGTCTGTTGGACAGTCTTTGACAACTTCCAATCTGACTGCTTGGTTAAACTTGCGATCAGGAAGTAATCGTGTAAGAGATTTTTTTATATCATTTAGATCTTCATCTTCAAACACAAGATTGCTGTTCATAGTAACTCTAAATTGATGACATCCCATAATCTTCAATCCAGGAAACAGTTTATGAATATTTTCATGAATAATCGAAGATAAAAACATATAGCACTCTTTGCCATTAGAGATGCTTTTAGGCATCTTTGTATATCTAGTTATAGTTCTTGGTGCTGGTACGACAGCAAATTTTGGAGAATTACCAAATGCATCAGTACCTCGTAACTTAACCATAAAATTTAAGCTCTTGTTTTGAATTTTTGGAAATGGATGACTGCCTACGACATCGGGTGTACTACTTTCTAAAATCATAGGATTGATTAAAGGTAATATTTGCTTATCGAAATAATCAGACACCCAAAACTTTTGCTTAGAATCTAACTCTCTTCTTCTTAAAAAGACTATGCCTTTTGTTCTAAGTGCTCTGAATACACTTTTTTGTAAAAGATCATACTGAAGTTTAACTATACTATTAACCTTTCTCCTTATATCTTTTAAAAGTTTGAGGTCAAATTCTTCATCTGAAGATAAGAGTCCTGATGTGTATTTTAACTTGGTTCGAATAAATGCAACCTTAATTTCAAAAAATTCATCCAAGTTGCTATCAGCAATACATAGGTAATTCAATCTTTCTTGAATGGGCAATGTCTTATCTGTAGCTTGTGCGACTACTCTTCTGTTGAACTCCAATAAACTAAGTTCTCTTATAAAAAACTTTTCCTCTTCCATTAGTAACTAGAAACTAAGATTGTGAGTCTAGACTGTAACCTGAAGAGCGGATAGTTCTAATAACCTTACACTCTTCAGTCTTACTAAGTGCTTTTCTCAACCTTCTAATGTGAACATCAATAGTTCTATCGGTTACATAGACATTAGTACCCCAGACAGAATCTAGAATTTGTTGCCTTGAGTATACACGACCAGGGTTTTGCATAAGAAACTCCAGAATCCTATATTCTCTTGGACCCAGTTTTGCTTCTTCGTCGCAGCAATAGACTCTATGTGTTCCTGTATCCATTTTTATATTTCCGTATGTGAGAACAGTATCATTAGGAGCCTCTTTGCTTCTCTTAAGTAACGCTTTGATTCTTGCAATTAATTCTGCAGGACTAAAAGGTTTGGTGATATAGTCATCACAACCCATTTCAAATCCAGATAGCAAGTCTTGTTCCTCACCTTTTGCAGTAAGCATAATTATTGGCTTATCTTTCAGGTCTTTATTACTTCTGATAAATTTACATACTTCAGTACCAGCAATATCTGGAAGCATCCAATCAAGTAATATTAGATCAGGATTTGTCTTTTGTATTTTCATCATTCCATCATAACCGTTTACCGAATGTTCAAATTTATAGCCTGCGGCCTTTATATTGTATTCAAGCAAAGAGGTTAAAGCTTCTTCATCTTCTATAGAAAAAATAGTTGTCATTTATTTGACTCCTCGATTGCGTCTTCAAGTTTGTTGTCTGTAGTGTCACGTTTAAGGTCTATATGCTCACCAGTGACTATAAAGTGTATTTCTTCAGCGATGTTTTCAATATGATCTCCCGCTCTCTCGAGAGTCTTGATAGCAAATAGTAGCTTTGTGTAGGTAAGAAGCCTTAATTTGCTTACTTTGCCTTTAATAAGGTCAACAATTTTGTCATATGCAGCATTATAGTGGTTATCAATTTGTATATCACTTTCAATGACTTCTTTGGCTTTATCTATGTCTTGTGAAACATAAGCGTCTATAACTTTTTTTAGTTGTACTTGTACAAGAGTAAGTAATCTTAAAATATCATTTTTGATCGATGTTTCTGGAATCTCTTCAAGCGTAGCGACCCTCATAGCAATATTTTTTGCATAATCACCCATTCTCTCTAGGTCCGTTGATATCCTTAATGAGGTAAGAACATTTCTTAAATCAACAGCAACTGGTGATCGAAGTGTTATAAGTGTAATCACACCGTCTCTGATTTCTGCATCAAAATTATCCAGTTTTGGTTCGTTATCTAAGATATCTTCTGTAGTCGCTGGTGAACCAGTATCAATTACGTGATATAAAAGTTTATATTGTTCCTCAACTAAAGTAGCCATTTTAGTCACAGTTTGAATGAGGTTTGAAATTTCCTCATCATACGACTTAACAATGTGCTCTCTATAATCTGACATGATTCTATTATATCCTATTACCAAACATAATTACCCTATCCTGCCTGTTATATAGTCTTGTGTTTTTTCATGTTGCGGGTTTGAGAAAATATCTTTTGTCATACCAGTTTCTATTAGTTCGCCCATATGCATATATGCAGTTCTATCAGACACTCTAGCTGCTTGCTGCATTGAATGAGTTACGATTACGATTGTATATTGTTTTTTGAGTTCTGCGATCAAATCCTCAATTTTAGCCGTTGCTATTGGGTCTAATGCCGAACATGGCTCATCCATTAACAAGATTTCAGGATTAACCGCAAGCGCCCTCGCAATACATAATCTTTGTTGCTGACCTCCTGATAAACCTGTGCCTGGCTCAAAAAGTCTATCTTTTACTTCGTCATATAGCCCAGACTTTGTTAAGCTTTCTATTACTACTTGATCAAGTTCATTTTTTGATTTTGTCATTCCGTGTAAAGTTGGTCCAAAAGCTACATTTTCATAAATTGATTTTGGAAAGGGATTAGGTTTTTGAAAAACCATGCCAACCTTCATTCTAAGCAAAACAGGATCTTGATTAGCATCATTTATATCCTGAGAATCAAGCATGATTGACCCATTGATCTTACATATTTCTACTAAATCATTCATCCTGTTAAGACATTTAAGAAGAGTCGACTTCCCGCAACCGGATGGACCGATCAAAGAAGTCACCTCTTTTTCCATAATGTTCAGATTAATACCAAACAATGCCTGTTTATCGCCATAGTGTACATTTAAATTTTTAATAGCTATTTTAAGTTGTTCAGTCATATTCAGTTCACCACTTTTTTTCTAATTTTTTTCTCAAGTATATTGCTGTTAAATTCAGTAAAATCAAAAATGCTAACAACACCATAATTGCAGCTGATGTTCTCTCTGTAAACGCTCTCTCGGGACTATCAGCCCATAGATATATCTGGACAGGTAAAGCAGTTGATGAATCCATAGGGCCTCCAGGCACGTCGACAACAAACGCAACCATGCCTATCATCAAAAGTGGCGCTGTCTCGCCTATTGCTTGTGCTATACCTATAATAGTTCCTGTGAGTATTCCGGGCATTGCCAAAGGGAGTGTAAATCCAAATATAGTTTGAACTCGACTTGCTCCTAATCCAATTGCAGCTTCTTCTATCGAAGGTGGTACAGACTTTATAGCTGCTCTTGCAGCAATTACAATTGTAGGAAGTGTCATGAGTGCTAAAGTTAACCCTCCTACTAGCGGAGCTGACCTAGGAAGTTCAAAAAAATTTAAAAAGATAGCTAATCCAAGTAAACCAAATACAATCGATGGAACAGCTGCCAGATTGTTGATATTGGTCTCTATCAAATCAGAGAATTTGTTTTTTGATGCTACTTTCTCAAGATAAACTGCTGATAATACTGCAATAGGAAATGATACTAGAAAAGCAATTAATATAGCGTACAGTGAACCAATAATCGCTCCCCTGACGCCAGCCATCTCAGGCTCTCTACTATCTGCTGCAGTAAATAAATATTTATTTCTTTGGAGCTGAACTAAGTTTTTAGACTCTAATATATCAACATATTTCATTTGATTTTTATCAAGTCTTCCAGCAGTATCACCTTGTCTTTTAACGGTACCTTTGATGTACATGTCTAAGTCAGCTGAGGCCAAAAACCAATAATATCCTTGTAAAGAATTAGAGATATTATTATCGAGCAATTCTCTAAATTCATATTTCGCGCCCTTACTCAAAAGAGCAAGAGCTGCCCTGCGTTCAGACCTTGATTGTGTTTTCGGGAACATCTTCATAAAGCTCTCGTTCAGATAAGATCTTGGATTAATGGAGCTTTTATCTACTTCAGCTGGTATATCAATTTTGACAGCAACATAGGTTTGTTTAAAAGCTGATATTCCAGATGAAAAAATATTGTAAAGTAAAATGACTAAAAAAGTTATAGCAATGCTTACAGCAATCATGCCGTAGAGTTTGAACCGTTTTTCTGATGCATTTCTGTTAGTAATATTATTCATATTGCTCTCTATATTTTTTTACAATGCTGAGTGAAATTATATTTAATAAAAGTGTTATAAAAAATAGAACAAATGCCAACGCAAAAGCAGATAGTGTTTTTGGACTATCAAACTCTTGGTCACCTGTTAGAAGTCCAACAATTTGAACTGTGACAGTACTCACGCTGTCAAAAGGATTAAAAGTTAAGTTTGCTGCAAATCCTGCTGCCATTACTACTATCATTGTTTCTCCTATTGCTCGCGAGAAAGCAAGAAGAAAGCTACCAACAATGCCATGGAAAGATGCTGGAATAATAACTCTTTTTGTAGTTTCTGAAACTGTAGCACCCATTGCAAGAGATCCTTCCTTCAATGATTTTGGTACAGCATTAAGCGCATCGTCTGTTAATGAAGCGACGAAAGGAATTATCATGATTCCCATTACTGATCCAGCAATTAATGCGCTTTCTGAGCTCATATTTGTAAATGTTAAAAAGGCTCCCATGTCTCTGAAAAATGGTGCAACTGTTATTACAGCAAAGAAACCATAAACAACAGTTGGGATTCCAGCAAGTATTTCTATGATTGGCTTTGCATAACTCCTTACTTTATCACTTGCGTATTGCGATAAGTATATAGCTGAATACATACCAATTGGACCTGCAACAGCCATAGCAATAAATGAAATTAAAAGAGTACCTGTGAATACTGGTACAGCTCCAAAACTTCCAGATGATCCAACTTGATCAGCTCTTATAGCCATTTGAGGGCTCCAATGTAAGCCAAATAAAAAATCAAAGACGCTCACAGACTCAAAAAATCTTAATGTTTCAAAAAGTAAGGATAAGACAATACCAATGGTGACAAAGATTGCAAATATAGCAGAGGCTCTCATTATGTTTACAGTAATTTTCTCAATAAAGTCTCTTGCTTTAAACTGAACCTCAACGAGCTTGAGTGAATATCTAAAAAGAATCAAAGATATAGTCAGAATCACTATAAACTGCAATATGTTATTAATTTCTTGGAATGACTGGTAGTAATTAACAGCAGGAATGAAACCAGCATGATCAATCACTGCGTCAGTTTTGCCGTTGACAAAGTCAACCACGCCATTGACATAAAATTGAACGAGACCAGAATCAGAGACATCTGTAAAGAAATCTTTGAGAGTGGTATCTGTGATTATATTTACTATTGATGACCATAAAATTAGTAAAATTATAGCTGGAACTGTCGTTAGAAAAGCAGAGTATAAACCATGATAGTGAGGTTGGGAGTGCATAATATTAATCTCGGACAAAGCTCTTGCTTTACCTTTATTTAATGCAAATCCGTAGGCAGAAAGAAGAAATATTATTAATATTAAGAATTCAAGCATAGTATAGTCTGATAATGATAAGACCTAGATGTTACATTTATATTAAATTTGGTCTAACTTCTCAGTATTTGGTAAGCCTTTGTTGCTAGATACGCCCCAATAAACTGAGAGACTATGAAACCTGGCACATTACTGAAATTAATGCCTGTGTATGTGTCAGTCAGAGATCGTGCTATTGTAATTGCAGGATTTGCAAAAGATGTAGACGATGTAAAAAAATAACCTGCACCAATGTATACGCCTACTAAAACACCCATGGCAACATCATCTCTTTTTTGAGACATACAAATAATAAAAACTAATAGAAAAGAAGCAATGACCTCAGAGAACATAATATTTAGACCGCTTCTGTCTTTCATGCTTAATTCAATGATATTCATATCAAACATAAAATGTACAAATATAACACCAGCAATACCGGCTAATATATGTGTCAAAACATATTGGACGAATAATTTAAATTTTAGGTCTCCTTGCAAATAAAAACTTAGTGACACTGCTGGATTAAAATGAGCACCCGAGATAGATCTGAAGGTCATAATAATGACTATGAGAATCCCGACTGTAGCAAGTGAATTAATTAATAGTGTTATTCCCTCAATACCTTGACTGATATTCTGAGCCATAATACCGCTACCAACTACGCCCATCGTTAGCGCCATCATTCCAATAAATTCTGATAAAATTAATTTCATAGTCTCATTATAAGTAAAAGTATCACCTGTTAAAAAAACAGGTGATACTAAATGTTGTGTAAATATTTACTTAACGTACAAGGTTTGCAAGTGTGCTAGCATCATTTTGAAACTTAGCACGTGTACTTGCTGGAAGCGGGATCAAACCTTTATCAACTAAGTATCCATCCTCTCCTACTGCATCATCGCTCATAAAAAATTCCATGTATTCTTTCACACCCGGAATAACTCCAACGTGATCTTTTTTTACATAGAAATAAAGTGAACGAGAAACTTTGTAGTCACCTGATGCAATAGCATCAAATGTTGGAGCTACTCCGTCGATTACAGCGCCTTTAACTTTATCTTTATTCTGGTCAAGGAAGCTAAATCCAAAAACTCCAAATGAGTCTTTATTAGCAGTTAGTTTTTGAATGATTAAGTTATCATTCTCACCTGCTTCTACATATGGGCCATCCTCACGAACAGTTCGACATAGTTTTTTCCATGCTTTCTTATCTTTCTTTTTAAGTTTTTTAATCCATGGTATTTCATTACATCCACCGCTCAGAGCGATTTCAGCAAATGCGTCTCTTGTACCTGATGTAGGTGGAGGTCCATAAACAACGATTGGCATATTTGGAAGATCTGATCTTACTTGGTTCCATGTTTTATATGGGTTTGGTCCAGTGACTCCATCCATAATGCCAACAGGAACTTCCTTAGCTAATGCAAGATATAAATCTTTTCTTGTAAGGTTTAATGTAGGTCCGCTTTTAGCATTTGCTACAACAATTCCATCAAAACCTATTTTCATTTCTGTAATATCCGTTATGCCATTTTTAGCGCACAACTTTACTTCTTTCATTTTAATCCTTCTTGATGCATTGGTAACATCAGGCGTGTTAGGTCCTTTACCAGCACAAAAAAGTTTTAGTCCACCACCAGAACCAGTTGATTCAATGATAGGTGCTTTGAAACCATTGTCAGCTCTTCCGAATTCTTCAGCTACAACAGTTG
>CEVG01051719.1_pt1 | contig 9977 bp, 7 predicted proteins | sample 356511 | NCBI WGS metagenome assembly CEVG01 (sample SAMEA2623426, study PRJEB7988) | marine metagenome | biome: marine biome (ENVO:00000447); feature: surface water layer (ENVO:00002042); material: "saline water (ENVO:00002010), including plankton (ENVO:xxxxxxxx)" | depth 5 m | reverse complement strand
TCTTTTTCAAGAAATTTTGTCTTAGACCAAAACTGTGACTTAGTCAATTTTTTTATATTAGTATTTTTATGATGGGAAAGGACAATTGAATTTGATGGCATTACTCTAAAAAGGTTATTAAATTGCTTATAGATATCATCTAAATTTTGGAATATATCGGAATGATCATATTCAATATTTGTTATTCCAAGAATATGAGGTTTGTAATGTATGAATTTTGATCTTTTATCAAAGAAAGCTGTATCATATTCGTCGCCCTCAATAATAAAATACTCTGAGTGGGAATACCTAAAGCTTTTATTTGTGTTGTTAGATATTCCTCCAACTAAATAACCTGGATCATGGCCATTATCTTGAAGAATTTGCTGAACCATAAAGCTAGTTGTTGTTTTTCCATGTGTTCCTGCTATGACTATAACTTTTTTATCTTTTAATACATTTTTGGAAAGCCATGCAGGGCCAGATGAGTAATTTAAACGATTATTTAAAATATATTCTGCTGCAGGATTCCCCCGAGAAATTGCATTTCCAATAATTACAAGATCACTTTGTATTAAATTTTTAGATGCATCAACACTTATTTCTTCGTTTATCCCAAGTTCGTTTAATAATGATTTCATTGGGTCGTAGTACTGTTTGTCTTGACCAGTAACTTTATACCCCATTTGCAATGCAATTCCGGCTAAACTAGCCATAAAGGTTCCACAAATTCCTAGGAAATGAATGTGCAAAAGAAACTTACCTTACAAATAAGAAGTTATTATCATCTGAATATTTTGCATTAAATTTATACCCATCATCATTAAAGTTTTTTAAATCAGCAGGATTTTTAATTTTGTTTTGAATAATAAATTTACTCATTAAACCTCTTGCTTTTTTTGAAAACAAGCCAATTGTCTTTAGATCACCATTTTTCTTTTCTTTAAATGAAATATTTATTACATCTAAATTTAAGCTTTTTCTATCAATGGATTTAAAGTATTCAACAGATGCTAAATTTATTAGGTATTTACTTGGCGTATCTTCATTAATCTGTTTTGTGATTTTGTCCTCCCAAAACTCATAAAGATTATTTTTCGCACCTACTTTAAGTGAAGTACCCATTTCAAGTCTATATGGTTGTATCAAATCAAGGGGTTTTAGGAGTCCATATAAACCAGATAATATTCTAAGATGCTTTTGAGCAAACAAAAATTGTGATTTATTAAATGTTTCTGCTTCTAAACCTTTGTAGACGTCACCTTTAAATAATAAAACCGCTGGATGTGAGTTTTTATTTGTAAATGGAGTTTTCCAGCTTTTATATCTCTCATAATTTAGATTAGCTATTTTATCACTCACATTCATTAAGCTTGATATTTTTTTAGGTGAGAACTCTTTAAGGGTTTTAATTAATTTTTTTGATTCATTCAATAACTTGGGTTTTGTAGTTGAGCAACTGCAAGTTAAATTATAGTTTTCATTAAGATTTTTAGCAGGTGAAATTACAATGATCATTTTAAAACTTTATATCAATTTGTTATTTTATTCAAGAATATCACAAAAAAGAATGGCATCCCCTATGACTTTTAATACTTAACCATGATTTAAGATAGCCTACTTCTTCAGAGGTGAAATTAATTGTTTCACTTAAAGTACCATTTTTTTTTAAATCATTTATAGCAATTCTTATTTCTTTAATTGAATCTTTACTAACGTTATTTCTTCTCAATCCAATTAAGTTTAATGAATAATGTTTTGCTGGATTTCTTCCTAAAAGCATAAAAGGAATAACATCTTTTGAGACAGGCGCCATTCCAGCTACCATTGACATTTTACCAATTCGAACATGTTGATGAACTTGAGCTGCCCCTCCAATCACTGCAAAATCCTCAACCATTACATGTCCACCAAAGTTTACTGAATTTGTAATGATAGTGTGATTTCCTATAAGATTATCGTGAGCAATGTGAGCATTAACCATAATATAATTTTTGTTGCCAATTTTAGTTGGAGATGAAAGTTTAGTGGACCTATGAATTGTAACGTGCTCTCTAATAATGTTGTAATCACCAATTTCAACATATGATTGGATCGCTGGATCAAATGATATATCCTGTGGGTCGCCTCCAATAATAGCGTTTTCATAAATATAATTATTTTTTCCAATTATGGTATTTTTTTTTAAAACACAGTTGCAAAGAATTTTAGTATTTTCACCAATTATTACTCCTTCCTCAATTACAACAAACGGTCCAATGCTGACATTTTTTGAAATTGATGCACCGTCTGATATTATTGCTGTTTTGTCTATCATCGCTACTATATTAATTTTTTAAATTCTTTGAAGCTTATGTTTTTAATACCCATTTTTATTGCCTTTTCATACTTTGAACCAGGATTACTTCCTAACACAAGGTAATTAGTATTCTTTGAAACTGTACTACTAATATTACCACCATTTTCTCTTATAATATCTTTGATCTCTTCTCTAGAGACTGCATCAAAACTACCAGTTATAACAAAATTAAGTCCCGAAATTTTTGAATTTGAATTTAAATTTTTTGGGTAATTAATTTTCACTCCAGATTTCAAAATCTTTTCAACTATATCAATATTTTTTTTATCTTTAAAAAAAAGAGAAATATTTTTACTTGCAATAGGGCCTATGTCTTTTATTTCCATTAGTTCATCATATTTTACCTTGAATAATTTTTTTATATTAGGAAATTTATTTGAAAGAATAATTGCTGACACCTCCCCAACTTCTTTTATACCAAGAGAATACAAAAAGTTACTATAATTTATAGATTGTATAGTTCTAATAGATTTAATAATGTTTGACGCAGATTTCTCGCCAAGACTAATTGTATATTTTTTTCCACTTTCTTTCCTGGTTGCCTCACCCATGTCTAGTGATATAAGCTGCTCTTTTTTTAGATAAAATATATCTGAAACATTTTTGATAATATTCTCATCAACTAGCCTATCTATCAACTTTGCCCCAATACCCTGAATATCAAATGCTTTCCTACTTACAAAATGTTTTATCATTCCTTTTATTTGAGCTGAGCATACCATTGATCCTGTACACACAAAATAAGTTAGGTTTTCTTTTTTTACAACATCTGAATTACATACTGGGCAAGAAACTGGCATTGTGATTTTTAATCGTTTGCCGGCAGTTGATTTTTTTATAATTTTAATTACTTCTGGAATCACATCTCCTGCTCTTCTTATAAGCACATTATCATTTATATGTAGATCTTTCCTTATAATTTCACTCATATTGTGAAGCGATGCATTTTTAACTTTAACTCCCCCAATGTCAGTTTCTCGAAGTACAGCGACTGGTGTCACAATTCCAGTTCTTCCAACTTGAAATTTTACATCTAAAATTTTAGTCTCTTTTTCTATACCTGGAAATTTATGAGCTACTGCCCATCTTGGGGCTCTAGAGATAAATCCAAGTTTAGTCTGAATATCAAAGTTATTAATTTTATAAACTATTCCATCTATATCGTACTTTAATTGGTCTCTTTTATTAAGAAAATTTTGATAAACTTTAATACAACTTTTGAGACCTTTAACTAATTTTATGTCAGGAGGGGTTTTAAATCCCCAAGCTTTTAGGTCATCAAGTAATTGACTTTGGGTTTTGATTTTACTCTTAAAAATAATATTTCCTATTGCGTAAAAAAAAGCATCTAATGGTCTTTGTGCAGTAATTTTCGGATCTAATTGACGTAGGCTTCCTGCTGCAGCATTTCTAGAATTCGCAAATTTTTTATCACTGTTAATATTTAATTTATCAAAGTCTTTTTTCAATATAAATATCTCACCTCTTACTTCAATAAAGTCTGGAATTAATTTGCCTCTTAATTTTAAAGGTATTGAGCTAATTGTTTTTACATTTTGCGTTACGTCTTCCCCAGTAAATCCATCCCCTCTAGTAAGAGCTTTATCAAGATAGCCGTCAACATATTGTAAATTAATAGCTAATCCATCAAGCTTAGGTTCTACAGTGAAAGATTCGCTTTCCAAAGATAAATCAAAAAATTTTTTTTGTTTTTCAAAGTAATTGTATAATTCATCTTCGGTAAAAACATTACTTAGAGACAGCATGGGAATTTTATGTTTTTCATTTCCAAATTCCTTTAAAGGTTGAAAGCCAACTCTTTGAGAAGGTGAGTCTTTTGATATTAAGTTTGGATATTTATTTTCATAATTAAGTAATTCTCTAAAAAGCATATCATACTCATGATCAGAAATTTTTGGGTTATCTTCAATATAATATAGATATGAGTAATCGTTTAGCTTTTCTTTTAGATGTAAATATTTATTTTTTTCTTTATCAGGAATTTTCATTGATATTTATTATATCATTTTTAATGGATTCTTCATCTTCCTTAGAAAGTAATATCATATTTTCATTTAAAACATTTCCATTATATTTTTTCGAAATAGTACGAGCGTCATTAATCATTATTTCAAAAGCGTAACTGGGGCAAATATTAACTGGCAATTTTAAGATAAAGCATAGGCCGTTTATATCTTTCTTAATAGTACGCTTTTTTTCAAGGTAACCAGGCTCATTCATGTCTGTAACAAGATACATTCTGCCTTTTTTAGAATCACTAGGATCAATTTTTTCGTACACACCCATACTATTTATAAAATAATTATTTTTATGAAAAAATTTTTCTAATTCCTTAATCGTATATTTTTCATTTGCTTTTGAAAATATATAAATTATATCTTTCTCATCTTGATTAAAATTAATTTTAAATTGTGGCGGTAGTAGTACTCTTTTTTTGTTGTTAGATATTAATTTTCTACTCTTTTTATGAGTATTAAAACTGATAGATACATTTTTTTGATTATTTTTTTTTCTCTTTGAAAAAATTTTATTTTTTATGCTTTTAACTTTACTATAATCTTTATTAGATATTCTGTAATCATAAGTGTTAAAAGTATAAATTATTACAAAAAAAACTATTACTAAAGAAATAATAGATAGCACATATGTATATTCTAATTCCATTAAGAAGCTAAATTTACATCGACAATTTTAGATACGCCTTTTTCACCCATTGTAACTCCAATTAAATTATCCACATATTCCATTGTTGGTTTTTTGTGAGTAATTACAATAAACTGAGTGTTATTGCTCATTTCTTTAAGTACTTGGCAAAATCTATCAATGTTGGCATCATCTAATGGAGCGTCAATTTCGTCAAGCATACAAAATGGAGCAGGATTTAGTGAGAATAATGCAAAAACTAATGAAATTGAGGTTAAAGCTTTTTCTCCGCCTGATAGTAAATTTATAGAGGATAGTTTTTTTCCAGGTGGACACGCATATACTTCAACACCTGCAGTCAAAATATCATTTCCTAAAATTTTTAAATGTGCTTTTCCACCATTAAATAATTTTGGAAATATTCTAGATAACTCTAAATTAATTTTGTCAAAGGTATTTTGAAAACGTGCTTTAGTTTCTTGATCAATTTTTTTAATAGCACCCTCTAGTGTGTTTATAGAAGAGAGTAAATCGTTCTTTTGTTCTGTTAAATAGATACTTCTAGATTCATATTCCTTATATTCATCAATAGCTGCCATATTTATAGGACCCATTCTTTCTATCCTTCTTTTTAACGAATCCTCATTTTTTTTCCAATCAGAAAGGCTATATTCTTTATCTTCTTCAAGAAGATTATCGAATTTCACTCCTAATTCCTCTAGTTGCTCATTAAAGATTGTGGTTTGCCCAAATATAACCTCTATGGAGTTTTTTCCATCATTAATTTTTGCTTGTTTTGCTTCTAATTCAGAATTGAGTTTTAATTTTTCATCGTTAAGTCTCTCTATTGCCTCGGTCAAAGATGATATATCTGTATTAATATCCTCAAGATGACTTTCTTCATCTTTTACTAATTTTAATTTTTGCTGTAAATCTATTCTAATTCTTTCAACCTTATCACCTGACTTATCATCACTCGAAATTAATAAAGATAACTCTTCCTCAAGACTTAAGAGATTTTTTTTATAATCACTAAGCTGTGATTCAGTGGTGATATTTTTTACTTTAAGGGTCTCAATATTTAAAGTATGTTCATAAAATTTCTTATTTGCTTCTTTTAATTGATAATTTTTTTTATCACCAAGATTCTCTAAATCGTTAATATTTTTTTTTATATTTTCAATATCTACTTGGGAGTTTTCAATAAATTCTGTATATTCATTTACTTTTGAGGAAAGGTCTTCTAAAGAGTAATTAAGATTATTAATTTCATCCTGCTCATCTTTAATTTTTTTCTCATAGTCCGCTTTTATCTCTTGATTTTTTTTTATATTCTCTAATTCTTTTTTTTGTATAGATTTACTTAATTTACTAATATTATTTATGTACTGTAATAACCTATTAATAGTAATTTTTAAAGATTTGAAGGCTTCATTATTATGAATTTCTTTTAGTTTTTCTGAATCCTTTGTGAACATTTCAATTTCATTATTTAACTGATTAAGCTCATTTTCTTTGATTGATAATTCAAGTTTTTTAATATTTTTGTCAATATCATTAATATTTTCAGAAATCTTTGATATTTGATTTTCTTTATCTTCAATTTTAGAGTTTATACTCTCTCTTAAATTTAGATACTTATTATTTTCATTTATCAAGTGATTAAGATCTTCAGATCTTTCATTCTTCAATTTACTAGTTTCATCAATATTTTTTTCTAATAATTTGACTTGATCTGTAATCACACTGACGTCTCTCTCATGCTCTTTAAGCTTTTTATTATTTATTTCCAAGCTGCTATTAGAAGCTTCAATTCTATTTTTTATAGAACTGATTGATTCTTTTTTGTTTTTAGTTTGTTCCTCTTTCTCTTTTTCACTTTTTTGCTCATATTCTAAAGATTTTTCAATTTTTCCAGCTTCTGTCATGAGCTCATAATATTTTTTTTGTATTTCATTATAAGTTTGATTTTTACTGTCGTATTCTTTAGTTATATTTTCGATTTCATTATTTTTTTTTACGATTTCTGAATTGAGCTTTTCTTTTTGAGTTTCAATTTTTGAATTCTCAATTTTTATACGCTCTGCCTTATCTAGGTGATTTTTGATTGATATAGCAACAACTTCTGCACGTATTTTTTCATACTCTTCATTAAGTTTTTTAAATTTATCTGCATCTTCAGATTGCTTTTTAAGTTCAAATAACCTTTTATTTATTTCTTTTAATATATCTTCTACGCGATCTAAGTTTGATTTAGAATCAAGTAGTTTTGATTCAGTTTCTTTTTTTCTTTCTCTGTATTTAGATATTCCAGCTACTTCTTCAATAAATATTCTAAATTCTTCGGGTTTGGATTCTATTAATTTGGATGCTGTACCTTGGTTTATAATTGCATAGCTTTTTGGGCCTAGGCCGGTTCCTAGGAAAATATCTATAATATCTCTTCTTCTGCAGTGAGAATTATTTAGAAAATATTTTGAATTTCCATCTCTTGATGCCTCTCTTTTAATCGAAATTTCATCATATTTTGCAAATTCACCACCAATTTTATTTTCTGTATTAGAAAAAATTAGTTCTACAAAAGCATAATCATTTGGTTTTCTTGTATCTGTGCCATTAAATATTACATCTTCTAGTGATCCACCCCTTATATGCTTTGATGTGTCTCCCATAACCCATTTAACTGCATCTATGATATTTGATTTTCCGCATCCATTAGGTCCAACCACACCTGTTCTATCATTTGAAATATTAATTATTGTTGTATCAACAAATGATTTAAAACCGGACATTTTTATTTGGCTAAGTTTCAAAGTGCGTACCTATTTATGAATTATTATCATCTTTATATACTATAGATTAATTTTATTATATATTAATTATCATTATGAGTAATAGTATATTAGATACCTTTGAAAACCCTAATGTAGGCAGAGAATACGAAGTCAATTTTGATATTCCCGAGTTCACATGCTTATGCCCTTTAACGGGACAGCCAGATTTTGCTCATTTCTATATAACCTATATACCTGATAAGTTATGTATTGAACTTAAGTCTTTGAAATTATACTTTTTTTCATTCAGAGACAAATCTGGTTTTCACGAAGCTATTACAAATCAAGTATTAAACGATCTAATATCTAAAATTGATCCTATTTATATGCAAATCACTGGTGAATTTTTTGTTAGAGGTGGTATTTCAACAACTGTTGTAGTTGAGCACAATAAATAACTAATTCTTTAAATCAAAAAATATAGGGGCTCCTTCAATTTTGAGTTTTTCTCTAAAAACCCTTTCTAAATACTTTTTATAATTTTTACTTATCTTATTTAAATAATTTCCATGAGCTATTATTCTAATAGGACTTTTTCCACCTTGGTGAATATACTTAATCTTAATTTTTTTACCTTTTAATGCTGGTGGCTGATGATTAGAGATAGCAAATTCAAGTACTTTGTTGAGCGCAGAAGTAGTAAATTCTTTATTACTTTTTTTGTGAATCTTATAAAGTAAAGTAATCAAGCTTTTTATATTTTTTTTCTTTTTAGCAGATATTAAACAAAAAGGTATATAGCTTAAAAAATTTAATCTTAGTAGAATATTATTTTTTAAATTCTTTATATCTTGATTCTTTAATAAATCACACTTATTTACTGCGATGATACATGGGCGACCAATCTCGGAAATCTTATTCAAGATAACTAAATCTTGGTCAGTTATACCTTTCTCAGCATCAATAATCATAATAACTGCGTTACAAAATTGTAGATTTTTCAGTACTTTTAAATAAGTTATTTTTTCATCTGCTACTTTTGTTTTAGCTTTTCTTTTTATTCCTGGTGAATCAATTACGTTGAAATTAATTCCGTATTTTTTAACAGGAATTTTAATGCAGTCTTTTGTGGTACCGGGCTCGTTTTTTATCATTTGTCTATTTTGACCCAGTAGTGAATTAGTTAAGGTTGACTTACCTACATTAGGCTTGCCAATAATGAGTATGTCTAGATCTTTAGTAAAATCTTTGATAGCAATAGCATAATTTTTTATTTCATTTTTTACTTCGTTTATATTTGTTTTAGCTTTTGCTGATATTGAAATTTTTTTTGAAACCCCTAATTCTTCAAAGTCAGTTATGTTCTCTAAACTTTTTGATTTATCGACTTTATTAATGATTAATACTATATTTGAATTAAGTTTTCTAATTTCTTTCAAGATTACTTTGTCGAGGGGTACGAGGCCATCTGATGCGTCTACTACGAAAAGAACTAAATCTGATGATTTTATAATACTAAAAACATCATTTTTTACTTTATTATTAAAATTATCCTCATGAAATAGACCTGCTGTATCAAACAAGGTTGTAGTCATGCTTCCACTAAAGCATACACCCTCTTGGTAATCCAAAGTATAACCATCTGTTCTAGAAACAATTGCATTATCTGTTCCCGTTAATACATTAAATAATGAGGACTTACCTACATTTGTTCTCCCAGTAATTGTTATGAGCCCTGATGACATAAGTTTAATTTTTGTCTTGTATATATGAGAATACTTTTAAATTTAATGAGCTATCTAGTATAAATAAATTATTATCACTTCTCTTCATTGCTAACGGTTTTTCACTTAATTTAATTCTTCCTTGAAGTTCACCGCTTTGAAGGTTAAAAATATGAACATAATTTTGCAGATCATGGACATATATTTCATCATTTAAAATTAATGGCTTCGAATTTAATCTGTTAAAAAGAATATTCTGTGTCCATAAAGTTGTTCCATCATATAAGTTTAATGAAATTAAATGACCCTGGTCATTAACATAGATTATTTGATCCTCAATTATTTCAGGGCTGTAAACTGAAGAGTCTTTTATTCTCCATATAACTCTTCCATCGTATGAATCAATTGCAGCAACAACGCCATTATAGGATGTTAAATAAATAATACCATTTAGATATTTAAGTGCAGAATCTATAT
>CEVG01062702.1_pt1 | contig 9980 bp, 3 predicted proteins | sample 356511 | NCBI WGS metagenome assembly CEVG01 (sample SAMEA2623426, study PRJEB7988) | marine metagenome | biome: marine biome (ENVO:00000447); feature: surface water layer (ENVO:00002042); material: "saline water (ENVO:00002010), including plankton (ENVO:xxxxxxxx)" | depth 5 m | reverse complement strand
GACCTGATGGTAAACCAGTAAAACCTGGAACTACTAAACCTGGAACTACCAAACCTGGAACTACTACACAACCTGGTAGCACTAAACCTGGAACTACCAAACCTGGAACTACCAAACCATATAATGCTGGTAATAACAAACCAGTAAGTAGATCTACGTTTGCTTTAGAACAAGCAAGAAAGGAGAATGCTAGATTAAGAGCGTTAGCAGAAAAACTTAAAGCAGAGAATAAAACTCTTCTGGGTAAAGGAACTGGCAGTAATATTCTTGGTCGTGGTCTTAAGAATGCACCAGGTCGCGCAATGACCTTTGTATTCGGTAAGAATAAAAGGGTACTAACGAATTTACTTGGAAAACCAACTGCCACGGCACTTAAAGCGGGTGTTAGGAATTTTGCTGGTAGAATTCCCTGGTTTGGTGGATTTCTTGTCGCTGCATTCTCAATGCTCGATGGCGATCCAATTGATAGAACTCTGTTTCAGACGGCGGGGACCCTGATCGGTGGTGCAGTTGGATCATTTATTCCTATTATCGGACAGATTGGAATAGGAACTATCTTGGGATCTATAGTTGGTCAATACATGGGAGATCTCCTGTATATGCTGGCTAATCCAGATAAACCTGATGGTGGAATCGAACAAGTAAAGAGAAAGATTTTTGAAGACTCTCTAGATCTATGGAATGGTAGTAAAGCAGCGGTAAAAGCTCTTTGGAATTGGGTTGGACCCAAGATCATGGAGGCGGGGAACTTCATTGCAACTGGAATTAAGAGATTTTATCAAGCAATTCCATTATTTGAATTCCCTTCAGTAACGATACCAGGTTGGATCCCAGGTTTCGGTAATAAGAAGATAGGTGGTTTTGAAGTAGTTAATCCAATATTCTTTACTCCAGTTGCGGCATTGCAGCAAATGGAAGCGATGAAGAAAGCTTTCTTTGAGCAAGATAAACCCATAACACGGGTAAAGATGCCCACTTTACCTGAGTACTTGAAGCAAGTTCAGGATATATTTAATTGGCTTGGAGGATTGAATCAAGACGGCACATCCCGAGCAGGTCAAACAGGTGGTCGAGCTAAAGCAAAGGCGGATGCGGAAAGAAGAAGAGCAGAGGATGCTGCAAAAAGACAAGAAGAACGAGAGCAAACTGCTGCTTTGAATGCAGCACGGGATGCATTTTTAGAAAAAAATAAGATCCGACAATATGATCCCAAACAGTCTTATAGAGAGATGGAACTCGTCTATAAGATGGAAGGTAAACTACCTCTGGTTGGATTCGGCTTTGGAACGGGATATAAGGATTACCATGTTTTCCGAAATGGTAAGCTTATTCATGTGAAGTACTATGGTAACTTGCATGAGAAAAACTTCAAGAGCAAAAAGGCATTTGAGATCTTCCTGGCTGGTGGTGGTAATGCCATGCTCAGAGGAAAGGCAAATTATGATGTCAAGAAAGTTCTTGAGTTAGGTTTTGCTGCTACTGCTAAACTAAACAAAACAGAAAGTGTTGGTTCTGGTGAAAGTACGACTCCTGTCGTTACAAAAACTGAACCTGCAACTTCAACACAACCTCAGACTGGCGGCAACGCCAATGCGGGTGCTCTGTTTGACCTTGTTACAAGTGCTGAAGGTGGACTCAACTCTGTCAATAGAGGCGAAGCAGGTGATACTCGTGGTGGCGCAAGGTCTATATTCGGTAAAGATCTTACGGATATGACCGTGGATGAAATTTATAAACACCAGAAAGCTGGAAAGGTCCATGCAGTAGGTAAATATCAAATAATCCCAATGACGATGCCAGGATTTATGCAATACCTGAGATCTCAAGGGATAGACACATCAAAGGCAAAGTTTGATGCGAATATTCAGAGTATGTTTGGTCCTTATTCGATCACTCAAAAGAGACCAGAGGTTGGTCGTTTCTTAAAAGGTGATAAGAGTATTGATATTGATACTGCACAATTAGAACTCGCTGCAGAGTTTGCGTCTATTGGTGTTCCCTATGATATGAAGAAGGGATCTTATAGAGGTAGTAGATATCCTCTAAGAGATATTAAAAAGGGTGAGAGTTTATACTCTGGCGTGGGAGAGAATTATGCTCATGCTGTGCATACAGATCAAGTAAGATCGATGCTCCAGCAGATGCGTGGAGGTGGTTCAGTATCACCGTCTTCAGTAACAACAGTAACAACACCAGCAGTACAACCTAAGACATCATTTACTGTTGACTTAAACACTTCTACAATAAATGCAGATACTGGTAAATATACACCTGTAGGTCAGAAAGCAACTCTTCAAGGTAAACCTGTTATCTGGGATGGAACAACTTGGCAACCAGATCCTGAAGGAGGAAGCGAAGACAGTCCTACCAAAAGTCAAACAACTACGCCACAGGATGGTCGCGGCTACGCGATTCTCCCCTATCAATCAGACCCATCAGACACCGCTCTACCGTTTGAGCAAGCGAAGAGCATTGCGGAGGGTATATTAGGTAAGAAATATACTGCCTATGATTTAGGTAGTGTTGGTGGTCTGAAGGAAGGCGGATTACAAGCAGCAGTAGACGCATATAAATCTGGCGATGGCACCGCGCTTCAAAGTGCATTTGATCAGTTAAGTAATAATCTTGGAACTGGTAGTTCTGCTGGTGTTCCTGTAAGAGATACTCTTCCAACACCCGAACCTGGTGAAGATGGATATGCTGGTCCTAAGAGTGACATCAATCCTTTAGATTATAGTGATCAGAGTGGATTACTTAAAGATAACACTGGTAAAACGTATACTCCCGAGGATATCCTTAGAGAGATTGGTGGTGATCCAAAGGTTGGTCCCGTTAATCCTGACACTTACGGTGGTGTAAGAGGGTTTGATCTAAGAGATCTTTTCGGAAATAATAGAGGTCTTAATCCATACGGTCCAGATGGTCGAAAGGCAGACATGTGGACCAACTCTACGGGTTGGCAAGACAAAATCCCTGGTTTTGGTGATTTTTCAATAGATACTGGTTATAGCACCGATGTATCACTTAAGTCAAGTTCTATTGATTTTAGTAAGGTATTTGGTTTCTCTGCTGGCGGTAAAGTACCTAATAACCTGAAACCATTCTTCCTTGGTGGTATTTTCAAGGGTATTAAAAAGGCATTTAGTGGTGTTGTAAAGGCAGTTAGTAGTGTTGTAAGTGGTGTTGGTAACTTCCTGAACTCTCCACTTGGAAGTATACTTACAACAGCAATCTCATTTGTTCCTGGTTTCCAATGGGTAGCACCTGTTGTACAAGGTTTCAAGGCAGCTGCGGCGATTGCTCAGGGTGACATTCTGGGTGCCGTTACCAACACTGTTGGTGCTTTAACTGGATTCTTCCCAGAGACTATGGGTAACTTCTTCACAGGAGTTACAGACACATTAGGTGAAGGTCTTGGTGGTGTTGTCAATGGATTCCTGCAGGGAGGTATTGGTGGTGCAATCGGTGGTATTGGTGGAATGCTTGGACCTGGAGTTCAAAAATTCTTAGGTGGCATTGGAGACTTTATTAAGAATAATCCTGTTGTTGGTTCTATTATCAAGAGTATCCCAGGTATTGCAAACATCCCTGGACTATCTAATTTGTTCGGATTGGAAGAATTCCCAGGAATGCCTGGACCTATTGGTGTTGCTCGAACCTTAGCAGGTCAGTTTGGTATGGGTAGTCTATTTGATGGTATGTTAGGTATTGCTGGAATGACTCAGCAGGGTGGACTGATGCAACAAGCTGGTGAACTTGGCGTTGATCCTAGAGCATTCGGTATCTTCAATAATGCTAGTGGTGTTAGTGCATTTGATCCGAAGGGTGGTATATCAAGTGAATATGCAATGCAAACTGCTCTGGAATTCGTTCCTGTTCCTATGATTCTGCTGAAACTCGTTCCTATCGATCGCCCAGTCCCGATAAATAGTGTACGTGTTGTTAGACAACCTGCTAAACCAGCGCCACCACCGCCACAGAAGTAATAATTGATGGAGACAAAGACGGTTAATATCTATAAAGTAATTCCTACTACAGGAATTTCAAACATCTCTTTCGGGAGGGGGATGACTGGTGCTGTAAAAAAAGAACAGAAAAAATCAGCAAAATTATTTGCATCCCAGTTACAAGGCATAAATCAAATTGGTCTGAGTCTTAATGGTATATCAAAGACTCTTGATAATATCAGACGATTACAGGTAAAACGTCTCAAAGCATTAGAAAAGGAAAGAATCAAAGATTCTTTTGAAGCGAGATATACAAAAAATGAAAAGGTAAAAGGATCTTTTGCATTCTCATCTGGAGTATTAGGTAGACTTGCCCCAGACTTCTTCGGTGGTCTGATGAGTTTCCTTGGTGGACTCATCAAGTACCTCGTATTACGACCAATCTTAGAATGGTTAGCGGATGAAAATAACCAACAAAAGATTATTAGTTTCATGGAGGGACTTAAAAAGGTCCTAGATTTCTTTACTTGGTTAATTTCATCAGCTATCGTTAATATTATTGAAGGTCTATATGAACTTCTGAGAGATGATGCAACACCTTGGGAGAGACTAACTGGATTCCTCAAGGCATTCGGTATTATTGGTGCGGCATTTGTAGGACTTTCATTCCTTAAGAATCCTAGAAAAACAATTGAAGCCTTTAGAAATGTCTTCAAAAACTTCAATAACAATCTAACTGATAGACATAATAGGTTAAAGCAAAAAGTTGCTGCTGGTAACAACCCTAAGGGAACGACTGGTGGCGGTAAAAAACCAGTTAAGGTTAACCCCAAAACCAAACCAGTTCCAAGAACAAAGCCAAATGTGGGAGGGATTATACCAAGAATCTTCAGAAGAGGAAGATCTGAAGGTGGTTTTATTGAGCCTGTTGCTGGTAATGTAAACACTGGAGGTGGATACATCAATGGACCCATGGGAGGATATCCCGTAACCCTAGATGGTAAGGGTGTTGATTTCATTGGTCATGGTAGAGAGTTTGTAGCACAGAAACCTGGTGGTGACGCATTTGTCATCCCGTTTGAAACACCAGACACTATTAAAAATCCTGGATTAACTTCGCAAAGAATTAATGAAGCACTAAAGAGCGGATATAATCTTAAAGAGATGTCCAAAGGTGGATGGATTAATGGTCCTGAGTCTGGATATCTAGCATCAATGACAGGGAAACGCCCTGAATTTATTGGTCACGGTCTAGAGTACATTTCTAAAGATAATGTAGGCAACTCATACGTTATCCCATTCAACTCTTCAGGAACAACTCTTGCTAATATGCAGATGGCGCATATGGCAGGATTTGATCTTCCTGATAGATTACCATCATTTGATAAATCAACCGATAAATCACCATCACCTCGTGGATTTAAACCTCCTGCATACGCCACTAGTCAGGGAGCAGGTAAAGATGAGATGTTCTTTGGTAGTATTGGTAAGGCAATCGGCGGATTGTTTGGTGGCGGAAAGAAGAAGAGCAGCGGCGGCGGTGGTGGCGGCGGATTCTTTAGTAATATTATAAGCGGTGTTGGTAGCTTCCTTGGCGGTGCCTTTGGCGGTGGAAGCAGCGCACCAGCTGGCGGTGGAATGCACTCAACTGTGCCAAAGACAAGTGGTCTTGATTTTGGTAGTGCCTTCAATACTGGCGGATATGGGGTATCTAGAGAATTTGAAAATGATTTCACCTTTGGTGGTGGTACGGACTTTATGCCAAAATTCAATTTTGGCAATATATTTGGCGGTGGTGAAAAGAGATATAGAAGTGGTGATGAGACCTCTGGATTTGGTCCTCTAGCGAATGGAACCAAGTATGCCCAAATGGTTACGGGTAATAAGTTATTTGGTTTTGATTATAATCAAGATGGTGGAGTCAAAGGTGGTTTTGGAGGTATAATTAGAGGTCTTTCCAAGCAAGGCGGCGCACTTGGATCAATGATCGGTGGATTATTTGGTGCTAAGGGCACTGGTAATGCTATCGGCAATTTCTTCCAGACCATCATGGGTGGTGGCGGAAGTAATGAAGATGGTTCTGCAAACTGGTACGATGTTATTCGTGGTGGTGCTGGCGTCGCATTTCAATTCCTTAAGGGTAAGAAGATCTTTGGTAGAGATGCACAAGACTTTATAAATGGTGCAACTAATATCGGTGATTTACTATTCAGGCAAGATGGTAAGACTTTTGGTGAGAAATTACCTGAACTGGTAGCAAGAGGTCTTCACCTGTTTGGTAAGCAAAATATTATGGGCGGAAAACTCCCCCATATGTTAGCAGTTGCTATGGGACAAGCAAGTCCTATGAGTCTGTTAACAGAAGGGCAGCAAAAAATGCTTGGCGGACTTGCTGGAGCTGCTCAAGGAACAGATCAGTATGGCATGGAGGGCGCTACTGGAGAAGACGGACAGATTGCACTCGATGGTGCTGGACCAAACAAAGCAAAGGAAATTGGTCAAGATGCACTGACACGAGGTTTAACAGTATTCAACAACCGATTCTTCAGAAGAAATAACTGGAGTGAAGACGGACCTAACAGTAAAGGTTTCTCTCCTGGTGGTAGAGAAGCAGTATCTGCTAATCCTGTTCACCAGATGGGTCTGGCAGTTGATATTGCAAGTTATCAGGGTGACGATAATAAACAGAAGTCTGCAATGCAGAGTTTTGCTGAGTCATTGTATTCTGCAAGACAGAATTTGAAACTTCAATCCATCATGTATGACGATTGGGGTGCTTGGCAATATGGTAAGAAGAGAAAGTCACCTGGAAACTATGGTATTCCTCACCTGCACGTTGCTGTTGCAAAAGCGAAAGTTGCTAATCCTTTAGGGCAGGAAGCCGCTACAGGTGAGGGTGGAGGATCTTCAGATGCTGGTCAAGGTGGAATGAGTCAAACACAATATCAAGCAGCAAAGAGAGAAGTAGAAAGTCAGGGTCTTGGCGGATTGATGAGTGGAACTGTAGGTGGATTTGGTAGTACTAAATATATGGACTTGATCAAAAATTTCTCTGGACTTGGTAGTAATGAAGCAGATGGTGGGGATCCTAGCACAATGAGAAATCCATTCTTAGGCGGGGGCGGAAATCAAGCGGCAGCTGCAGCTAATTTTGGTGGCGGATCATCTGCACCTAAGTTTAGAATGCCATCAATGGGTAGACGCGGCGGTGGAACTAGCACTGTTGGAAAGAGTGGTGGTATGCTTCCTGTATTGACTGGTTTAGCAGCAGGACGACGTGGAGGAGGCGGTGGTGGTGTTTCTGAACATGGAATGCAAGAATCGAGTTTGGGCAGACTGATGACAGGAAGTCCTTTGATGTCGTTATTTGGTTTTCAGAGCGGTAGACAAGGCGGTGGCGCTCCTTTAGCTAAGAAACCAGGTGATGACAATAGGAGAAGTAAATATGAAATTATGAAGGTTACCAGGGAAAGGGCTATTGCTAGAGCGGAAATGAATCGACGTTCTCAGCAAACTGTTCAGCAAACCATGGCAGCAGTAGAACAAGCAAATGCTTCAGTAAGAGCATCTGTTGCTGCTGCACAATCTGCTATCGCTAACATCGGTGCAGGTCAAGGATCGCATGGTGGTGCTGTAGGTTCATCTGGTCAGCGAATTGCACAATCGGTTGGTACCGCTATGTCTCAAATTCTCGGTTCTGGTATGAATTCAGGTGGAGGTTTATTCGGATGACAATTCAAAGACAGTCCCCAGGAGAATGCGAATGGAAACTAAGTGTCTTTCGTGATGGCGAACGTCTCGCCAATGATGATGCTGCTTTCCAATTAACTCAGTTTTGTTCTGGATGGTCAATTGTTGAGGACATTACTCTTGCCTCAATGGAAGCAGATTTTGTATTTTCTGATGCTGCTGGTATTCAAGCAATATTTACTGGTAGTGAAACATTAAAACTAGAGGTGTTTACATCTTTAATTGATAGAACATACTTCTTTAGAAGTACGGGTATTACTAGTAGAACACCTGATGTTGGTTCACAAACATTTATGGTTAATGCATTATCAACTGATTATCTAAAGAATGAAACTGTGAATGTATTTGGTTCATCAGAATTAATTTTTGATGGTAAAACAAAGTCTGAGGAGATCGTCTCGACTTTGATGAAAAAATATTTGAAAACTACTAAAAATGTTTTTGCTGAGGAAACTGTTTCTCAACACTCATTCATCATTCCTAACTGGAGACCATTAGATACGATTTATTGGATTGCTCAAAGAAGCATTCGTAAGTCTACAAAAGGCAATCAACTCCAAAATGGATTCATGTTTTATGAAAACGCTTTGGGATATAATTTCAAATCTATCGATAATATCATTGATGGTATCAATAATCAATATGAGGCGCAAACTGTTGAAAATTTAGATAAACGAAAATTATATCGATATTCATTAGCACCAAAAAATATTTCTGAAGATCTTGATCACTTATCATTGAATGGTATTAGTTTTCCTGAAGAGGCAAATAAAGTTCGTGCTTTAAGAAACGGAAATTTGGCAGGATATAGCGTGGGATTTGATCCTGTTGATATTTCTGGATCTGCCATGGGACTTAGTACTGATATGCTTAAAGGTGCGTATGAATATAATCTTGGAGATATTTGGGATAAGATGTCTCACTTAGATGGTGAGACTACAGTTAATCCAATTACTCAGATGGATAGGACTGTTCAAAAAGAATATTATACACCAAAAAGAGTTCGATATTGTATGCTCCCATCACAAGGATTTGATCAAAAGTATAAAGATAATCCTCAGTCGAACTATAGAGAATTAGTAGAATTGCAAGCATATCAATACCTGCGCTATGAAGCATTAAAAAATATCAAATGCCTTGCACATATGCCTGGTAACTTAGATCTATATGTTGGATCTGGAATCGATTTATCACTTCCAGCGACGTTTAAGTCTAGTGAAAATATGCAGGTTGATAGACGATATAGTGGGCGTTACATGATAGTTCGGTTGACACATCAAGCCACGGTAGGTAAAATGACAACTGAGGTTGAGTTAATGAAGGACTCTATTCTCAAATAAATAATAACGTATCATTAGTATACAAATCTATGGACAGCATCGAACAACACATCGAGAAGGATAAGAAAATTCTCGACAATCCCAATACAAATCCTCAAATGCGTCGTCACATTGAAGGCGAACTGCATGATCTAGAGGAGTACGTCCAGCATCACAAAAAAGAAATCGAAGCGGGCGATCATCACGATCCAAGTTATCTTGAATTGTTCTGTGATCAGAATCCCTCTGAACCAGAATGTCTGATCTACGACGATTGACATTTAATTGATATCCCTTTATAATAACCATGTGAGTGGTTCAGAAAATGAGCTTTGAGTCTTACTTGCTTGGACATTGGACTAACGTATCACAAGCACAATCCGATCCTCTATTATTCTCTTCTGTAGAACTTGTATGGGATCGGATTCCTGGTGGATTGCATTCTAAAAACTTTTATAGAAAGACCCCTAACTCTCCATATAGGGAAAGATATCATAAGATTAATAGAGTATCAGATACTAAAGTAATTGTTGAGAACTACCACACTGACTGGACTAGATCAGAAAATTGTGATATGATGTTTGTATACAACGGCGAGCAATGGATAGGTTCTGTTGTTGGTGATAGTTGTATTAGTTCTGATGGAAACCGTGTTCACTCTGAAATGAAATTGTTTGGTAGCAAAATTCATACTTGTGATCAAGGATATGACTCCGATGGTAATATGATTTGGGGTTCTAAAAACCCATATAAATTTAAGAGAATGGGCGAATAGCTCAGCGGTAGAGCTACTCGTTTACACCGAGTCGGTCGGGGGTTCGATCCCCTCTTCGCCCACTGTCGATTTTTACTATGACAAAACCGACTAAAGAAGAGATCATCGATCTCTTATATGATAACTATTCTGATTATCATACACTTCCTCATTATGGTTTGATACCTGATTGGTATCTCCGTTATTGGG
>CEVG01015165.1_pt1 | contig 10004 bp, 16 predicted proteins | sample 356511 | NCBI WGS metagenome assembly CEVG01 (sample SAMEA2623426, study PRJEB7988) | marine metagenome | biome: marine biome (ENVO:00000447); feature: surface water layer (ENVO:00002042); material: "saline water (ENVO:00002010), including plankton (ENVO:xxxxxxxx)" | depth 5 m | reverse complement strand
TATTTGGTAACTACAATAGATACAGTAACCAATTTATACCGTTTGCTATGGGTCCTACGGCTGGTATGGCTGAGGATATTATGGGTATATATAGCCAAGCTAAACAAGGAGAAGGAACCAAGGCCCTTAATCAGGCCTTAAGGACTATATCGGGTGTTACTCCTGGAGCCAATATATTCTGGTCCAGATGGGCTTTAGACTATTATGTCATACACTACCTTAATGAAATGACAAATCCAGGGTATCTTCGCCGTAGAGAACAGAGTATAATGGAGCATTATAACCAGCGGTATTTTATACCGCCGAGTAGAAATGCTTCGTTTTTAGGGATAGATGAACAATGACAATAGGCAGTTCTTTAGGAAGACAGGTATATACAGGAAATGGCAGCACGACGGCTTTTGCTTTTAATGCGCCAGTTGCTGCAGATACAGAATTAAAGATTTTTACAGTTGTAATATCAACTGGTGTACAAACACTACAAACAAAAGGTGGTGGTGGTACATATGACTACAGTGTTACAATTAACACAGCAACTAAGTTTGCAACTATTACACTAAATAACGCGTTACCATCAACACATAGAATTGTAATTATACGTAACGTACCATTTACACAAACAACAGATTATGTAGCAGGAGATCCTTTCTCTGCTGAAACACATGAAGCGGCACTAGATAAGTTAACGACAATGGCAGCTCAAATATCTGAGGTTGCTGATCGATCTGTCAAAGTACAGGAATCATCAGCTACATCTAATATTAGTATGTCAGAACTTGTAGCTGATAAAGTTGTTAAAGTTAACGCTACAGGCGATGGTTTGGTTATGGGACCAACAACCGCGGAACTTGAAACCTTAGCGGGTATTACATCAGAGATTGTAGCAGTTGCTGGAATAACAAGCCATGTTACAACTGTCGCAGGAATTTCCTCAAACGTCACAACTGTCGCCGGCATCTCGTCTAACGTCACAACGGTTGCCGGTATCAGTGGTAATGTTACAACAGTAGCAGGTAACACTAGTAACATAAATGCCTGTGTTACAAATATATCAGATATACAAGCAGCTCCTACAGCTGCAACTAACGCAGCTAACTCTGCAACTGCAGCAGCTACAAGCGCGACTAACGCAGCTAATAGTGCAACTGCAGCAGCTAGCTCTGAATCAACCGCATCAACTAAAGCTAGTGAGGCTAGTACCTCAGAAACTAATGCAGGTAATAGTGCTACAGCGGCAGCATCGTCTGCGACTGCAGCAGCTAATAGTGCTACAGCAGCAGCAACTTCAGAAACTAATGCAGGTACCTCTGCAACTACTGCAACGACTCAAGCGTCTACTGCAACTACTAAAGCTACTGAAGCGGCTAACTCTGCGACTGCAGCAGCTAACTCAGCGGCAGCAGCAGCGGCAAGTGCTGATACTTTTGATGATACATATTTAGGAGCTAAGTCTTCAGATCCTTCAGTTGATAATGACGGTGATGCATTAACAGCTGGTGACTTATATTTTAATACAACAAGTGATAAGTTAAGAGTTTATACAGGTTCTGCTTGGGTAGATACATACACAAGTACAACTACTGTTGTTGAAAAATCAAGTAATACAGGTTCTGCATATTTACCAGTAGGAACTACAGGTCAACGAGATGGTAGTCCATCAGCTGGTTATATAAGGTTCAATTCCACTGATACTTCTTTTGAAGGTTATGATGGATCTGCTTGGGGTGCAATCGGCGGTGGCGGTGGTGCTACAGGCGGTGGTTCTGATCAGGTATTTGTAGAAACAGATCAGACAGTAACAACAAATTATACATTGAATACAAGTAAAAATGCTATGTCAGTCGGACCATTAACAATAAATACTGGCGTAACTATAACAATCCCAACTGGGCAGAGGTGGTTAGTCTTATGACATGTAAAATTAATGCTAGTACTACGGGTTCTGGCGGATTAAAATTAGAATCAGATAGCAGTGGTGTTATCGATCTACAATCAAACGGTGTAACTAAAGTATCTTTTGATGCTAGTGGTAATATGACTACATCAGGTACTGTACCATCATCTGCATTGACTGGTAACTTACCAGCATTAAATGGATCAGCATTAACAAGTTTATCGGCACCTAATTTAACAGGTGCATTACCAGCACTTGATGGATCATCATTAACTGGTATATCTACACCTATAGTAAAATCAGAAGTTATATATCACAGTACAAGTACAGTAAATAGTGGCGGTACACAAATAACTTTGTTTCAAGAGTTTAAATATCCATCTGCTGGAAACATATCAGGAACATTTAATAAGCAATCTGCTTCTACTACTATGGTGGTATACTTCCACTATTGTGCTAGAGCAACAAGTGGTAACCCTCATACATTTGCTATGTGGTGTGACGCTGGTAACAATACATCTTTGTTTCAAGCAACTCATCATGACCCTTATCATCAGTCACAATCACAAGTTAACCACACATATGTAGCTAGATGGACAGGATTATCTGCTGGTAACCATACCTTTAATGCTGCAATGGGTAGAGGAGATACTTCTAGTGTTCAGTATGTCGTTAACTTTAACGAAAACAGTTACGATGGTTTAGGTATTAATACCAATGGTTACTCAATGATTTATGCAATGGAGATAGAATGATAGTACAAGCACTTATAAAACTTAAACCAAATGCACTATGGAAAGTCAATGGTGATACCTATGCTGATATTGAATGGTTAGATGAAAACGAAACTAAACCAACTGAAGCTGAAGTTAATCAAGCTATCACAGAAGTAACAGCAGAAAGAGAATCTAACTTATATAAAGGTAAAAGAAGAGAGGCTTATGGTTCTCTTGAAGCTCAATTAGATTTATTGTATTGGGACAAAAAGAACGGTACTAATAAGTGGGTTGAGTTTGTAGATCAAATTAAATCGGATATACCTAAGGAGTAGAGTATGGCAATAAGCATATTTGGAACTAAAGCAAGTAATACAGATCTTGTAACTAAGGAAACTAGCACAGGGAACGTGGACCTTGGTTCTGGAACCTTAACTAGCACAGGTACAATCACAGGTAACTTGTTTAGTGGTAGTGGTGCTTCTTTAACAGCTTTACAATCTGCTCAACTTACTGGAGCTTTACCAGCTATTGACGGTTCTGCTCTTACAGGCATATCATCTATAGGAACTATAGTAAAAATGTCAGCATATGAACACACAGGAACAGCTAGTGGTTCAGGAGCATTTTCAAGTATAGGAGTGGCAGCTACGATTACACCAGCTTCTACATCTAACAAAATATTATTGTTTGTAACAGGAACTATTGGTACAGATAAAAATACTGTGGCTGCAAGATTTACAGAAAACAATGCTGCTGTAGGTATAGGTGACCCAAGTGGTTCAAGACCTAGAGCGTCCTTCAAAATTAGAGGACCACACGATAATAACCATTCAGCTTTATTTGCGGGTTCATGTATATTGTCACCTAACTCAACAAGTGCATTAACTTATAGAGTAGAATTTCAAGCTGAAAGTAATGGTACATGGTATTTAAACAGGTCATGGAATGATAACAACAGTACCGACGCTTCACACTCTAGAGCGTCTACATATTTATATGCAATAGAACTAGCTGGTTCAAACACAACGATTACTACATAGAGGTAAAAATGGATTATAGTAAACAACCTGAATTGATGGAAGCAATAGTAGCCCTAAGACCTACTTCTTCGTTTACAATGAGAGAACAAGATTATTCTACTATTGAATGGAATGACTCAGAAAATGCACAACCAACCTTAGAAGAATGTAATACTAAACTAGCTGAATTAACTGCATTGTATCAAGCTAAAATGTATCAACATAATAGAGCAGCAGAATATCCAAGCATTGAATCACAATTAGACGATCTATATCACAATGGTATTGATGGTTGGAAAGCAACAATTAAAGCAATTAAAGATAAATATCCAAAGGAATAAACTATGAGTAGTATTAAATTAATAGGTGAAACATCAGGTGAGGTAATACTAAAAGCACCAGCCGTTGCAGGATCTAGTGAAGTTACATTACCTACAGGTACAGTAGATCTAGCTAACTATGTAACAGCAAGTAGTACTTCTACATTCACAAACAAATCAGGGAACATATCTCAATGGACTAATGATTCTAACTATGCAGCAGAAAATGGTGCTGCTACGTTTACAACTTTAAATGCTACTACAGTAGATTTAGGAAACTGGACAATTACAGAATCAGGCGGAGTATTATACTTTGCTACAGGTGGTACAAACAAGATGAAACTAGACGCTTCAGGTAACCTTACTTGCGTTGGTGACGTCACAGCCTTTGGTACTGTCTAATGCCTTTACCATCATCAGGGTCTATCAGTCTTAGTCAAATAAGAAACGAGTTTAGCTTAGGCTCAGGTCAAATAGCTATGTCTCAATTACGAACAAAAGGTAATGCACCAGCTAGTGGAGCTGTGCTTATGGGCGGACACTTTCATGGTGTATCTGCTGTTACTAACCTAGCTCTATTTACTCTAAATATAGGAAGTAGAAACATTAAAGCTGGTCAAGATGAATACGGCTTTATGACTACTGCTTATGGTGCAACGGGTATGGGAACAAGTAACTATGGCTCTACCACACCGTCTGCACAAACAGTTAATGGTAGAAATATATCTGCTATTGTTTGTTACGTTGATACAGCAGTATCTAATAGCAGACAATTAAGAGTGGTATTTGGTGGTACTAGTGCTTTTACTAACTGGACAACTATGAAAATAGATAGTGCGTCTTATGACAGAAGCACATTTACTGGCGCAGTAAATAATGGAACTTATAGATTTACAAGAAACGTCGGCGGTAACGTAATAGGTACAGGTGGAACTAGAACAATAACTTTCTTATAATTATGGCATATACATTCACAGAAGTAGAAACATTCAATATAGATGATGACTTTGATTCACTATACGCCGATAGTTTAGATGATCTAAACGGTGGAACAATAGTTACTAATGGTACAGCTGAAGAAAAGAAACAAAGATTAATTCAATTAGTTAATGGACAAAACGTCCACAACATGAAAAACATTATCATAGCTAGAGATGGTACGCCTTGTATGTATATACAGGGAACATTTGTTGATGGTTGTTACACATGGCACAACGGTATTGTAGCTAAGATCAATAACAGTAAAGCATGGACAACACATGCAGACTTTCATCAAGCTAATAAAGACTGGATACTATCATTAGGTGGTAATTCATGGGCTATAGAAACTATTATAGGTACAGCTATCGATACCTTCTTTACAATGATGAATAATAACGGAATCTGTTTAGGAACTCTAAGTGAAACTAATATGGATAACAACATGAAAATAATGAAATGGACATATTAAAGTGGGAAAATATATTTCGGCGTTATACTCTTTTTATTTTGCATTATCTTTGTATGCTTTATATTCGTTGTCGTGGACACAAATTGTTATAACGTATATCATATTTTACTTGCTACTTGAAGTAGCAATGAGCTTATTTCTACATAGGTGGGCTACACATAATCTTTGGAATCCACCAGTATGGTTTCAAAACATAATGAGTGTAGTATCTATGACAGCATTACTAGGTACACCTATATCTTATAGTGCTTGGCACAGGACACACCACGCTACATCAGACACACCTAAAGATCCTCATAGTCCTAAGTATTCTAACTGGTTATATATTATATTTGCACCTCATCATCAACGTACTGAACCAAAGAGAGCAGCTGATAGGATGAGAAACAAATGGCAAATGTGGTTAACTTTATATGAAGTACAACTTGTCTTTATATTAAACGGTTTATTATTTTTATTACTACCTATTGACTGGTTTTTAATGTGGGCTACTGCAGTAGCTTGGACAACATTTTGGGTGATGACTGTTACAGGTATTATGTGTCATTCATATGGAAAAGATGAACCATGTGACGTACCGTATATGTATCCAGTAGCATTCTCAGAATCATTTCATAAACAACATCATATTAAACCTATGCTTAAACATTGCTGGTTTGATCCATGGGTTTGGATGATCAAAAAATTGAGGTGGACATGAAACACGCAATCAAAGTACAATTACTAGCACTTACTAATATTCTAATATCTGTTTGGGCTTGTATATATTATCCTCAGTATATTATATACGGCTTAATTGCTTGGGCATTTGTAAATATCTTTTCTGCTAATATAGCTATACATAGGTTCATGAGCCATAGATCATTTACCACGACCCCAGTAAAAGCTAAGATCTTAAAATATCTTACAATCATAGCAGCATTTGGTAGTCCACTATCATGGACAGCGCAGCATAGATATCATCACAGATACTCAGGTCATCCTGTAGATGACAACCAATCACCTGCTAGAATAGGGTACATAAGAGCATGGCTCACATTATATGACCACATAACTGTACCTAAAGTTATGGTAAAAGATATACTACAAGATAAAGATTATATGTTTATTACCCGTAATTACTGGAAACTGTTATTCACATATATACTAGTTCTGTATACAATAGACCCTATGGTCGGAATATATCTATTCTCATTTCCTGCTGCTTGTATCTATATAGCTGCTGGAGCATTTGGCGTGATACCCCACAGTAAATACTTTGGGTATAAAGTAGTCGAGTCTAAACCGCATTGTACCGCGGTCAACAGTCCCCTAACCTCGTTAATAAGCTGGGGTGAGGGCTGGCATAACTACCACCACACTAAATCAAAAGATTATAGACATGGACATAAGTGGTGGGAACTAGATCCTCCTGCTTTTTTTATAGAGAGATTCTTTAAATGAAAGTAACCTTAGAACAGCTAGCAGAAAAGATAGATAGACTGGAATCTAAGGTTGAACATTTACAAGATGATGTGTCTCGCGGCAAGGGTGCTGTGAGTTTTTTAATGTGGCTAGGTGGTATTGTTGCCATCATAGCAGGATACTTTTATAGCAAATGATACCAATGGAACTATTAAGTATGTTAGCCAGTACTGTACTAGGTGGCATACTATCAATCATGGCTCAGAAATCACAAGCTGAGGCAGACAAACAAAAGATGTTTATGCAACGTGCAGAGTTTGCAGCACAACAAATAGATAAAGCAAGAGACGTTACTGACTCATTTACAAAAAATACTAGAAGATGGATAGCCCTTATAGCTGTTGTATCTATACTAGTTATACCTAAACTAGCGCCGTTTATAGATCCTAATATGCCTATCTATGTAGGTTATACAGAGACAGTACAACAAGGATTCTGGATATTTGCTAGTGATACAGATATGACACAATGGAAACCATTATCAGGATTAGTTATTACCCCATTAGATACTCACGTTGTATCTAGTATTATTGGATTATACTTTGGCGGTTCACTTGTTAGACGATGAAAAGATTACTACCACTACTATTACTGTGCAATGTAGCTTTAGCGGATGTAACTTCATCTGGTGCAACAACCAATACTCAAACTAACAATGCAGGATCTAACACTGCAATAACAGGTGGCTATGAAAGTTCTACAACATATCAGTCAGGTAGTAGCTCAAACACTACAACGACTAATACAACAAATAACAGCACTAATCAAGAAACTGCGGTAAACTCTGCTACGTCTCCAGCTATGTCTGTATACGGACAAGACAGCTGTGTGATACCACTATCATTAGGTATGACGGTCATTGGTTTTAGTACCAGTATGGGTACATACTATCATGATGAACAGTGTGAACGTAGAAAGAAATCTAAGTTGCTAAATGCACTAGGTATGAAGGTAGCTGCAATATCGTTAATGTGCCAGGACAAAGGTGTATGGCAAGCGATGATGGACGCAGGAACCCCGTGCCCTATAGACGGATTGATCGGAGAAGAAGCAAGGAAGAAGTGGAATGAGAAAGGTTTTAACCCTAGCAATACTACTACCTCTAGTCGCAAATTCAGACACCACAGGTAATTTAATTACTAATGGTACGTTTGATAACGGTACTACAGGTTGGACATTATCAGGTGATGCAGTACGTATAAATGACTGTTGTCCTGGTGGTCATGACATAGAGTTTGGAGACTATGGTAGTATAGAGCAGAACTTTAATTTATATTCAGATACGATTACACAACCCATGCTTAACAATGGGATTACACTTAACTCTATTGTTGAAGTACAAAACGGAGAAGGTGGTGTAGGTGGTTGGACAAGTGGTGCTGCTGATACATTTACAGTAAGACTACAGATCAAAGATAACGAAGGTAATGTGTTAGCTACGACGACACAGGAGAGAACAGATGTTACAGGAATTAATGGCGAAAATTTCACAGATACTTTATCGTATACAGGGACTGGTTCTAACGTTGGAAATATTTTTATTAGTGGGTCTGATGGCGATGCTCCTGCTAATCTTGGAGGTCCTAACGTAGATAATATATCGGTGACCATGGACTACGATCCTGTTGTCTTAACTGCACAACAGACACAGGAGATCCAAGAGATATTCGAAGAATTAGAAATTATAGAATTTGAAGAACCTGCTGTAGAAGAAGTTACAGTAGAGGAATACATTGTTGAAGAAATAGAGTATATTGAACCGGTTGAAGAAATAGTAGAGATTGAAGAAACTATACTATTAGAAGAAATAGTAACCGAGGAAGTATATGAAGAGAATGTCGAAGCTACAGTGGCGGAAGAAAGTATTGAAGCAGAAGAAATTATTGAACCAACAGAAACTGCTGAAGAGACTACAGTCGCAGACAGTGATGTTGATGTTTCGGTAGAAGAAATAGCTATTAAAGTAGCAGATAAAATTAAAACAATAGACGGACAACTTAAAGCTACACAACAAATCGTAGCTAAAGTTATGTCTAGAAATAATAATAAAATAGCATCGTACTCACAGGTTAATCAAGACATATTTGTACAACCAGAGATAGTTGATGCTAATATAGATTCATACATAGCTAGTAGTTATGTAGATATAAGAAACATATATTCAGGTAAAACTTACGAGGATAAACTATGGACATCAAGACAATAACAGGTGCGATAGGAGCTATTATAGCTATAGCATCGCTGTTTGTATTTCAAGGACAACTCATACAAAGAGTAGAAGTACTCGAAGCTAAGATGGTAGATCAGAAAGAGATAACTGCTATCAAGAAAGATATAGAGCAACTACAAAAGAAGAGCAGTAATCCACTAGCACAATGAAACACTCTGACAAGGGCCACCTTGCAGAGGCAGTAGCCGAGGCTTGGTTGGTCAGTAAGGGTTATTGGGTGTTCAAGAACCGTGCTCCTCAGGGCCCTATAGATATGATCGCTGTCCATCAGAAGACAAGCGAAGTATTATATATCGATGTAAAGACTGTGTCGTGGCAGGCCAATAGATATAACAGAGATGGATCTAATGCTATAAGATCTAGAATCATTAGTAAAAAAGCTCGCCAATTAGGTGTACAATTGTTATATGTAGACTTGACTAAGAATACATGCAGGATTGTAAAACGTCGTAAAGACTACATGGCTAAACATTCGAAGACACAGTATTATGGCAAAGAAGAATTTACCGAGATTGGTGATAATTAACTGGGAAGACGCTATCTCTCCTACTAGCGGCTGGACTAATATACATGACTTACGATCTAAACTAGGTGATTGTATATCCATGGGTATTATTGTAGCTGAAAACGAAAAGACAATTACAATCGTATCTCACTTGTCAGGTGATGAAGTACAGGTAGATATCGATGGTAGTCTTGTACTAGATAAAACATGGATAAAAGAAATGAAACAACTGCCACTACCTAGATCAATGTATAAGAAGATAAAACAATGGATTACGTAACTGCGATTGCTATAATATTTGTTGTACTAGTAATGGGTTATCCAAACTATTTTAAAACTTACTGGCAATCATCAAGGTTTAGTTGGGTAGAACTTATTTTACTTTTAGCCATTCTTTCCATTG
>CEVG01143784.1_pt1 | contig 10018 bp, 8 predicted proteins | sample 356511 | NCBI WGS metagenome assembly CEVG01 (sample SAMEA2623426, study PRJEB7988) | marine metagenome | biome: marine biome (ENVO:00000447); feature: surface water layer (ENVO:00002042); material: "saline water (ENVO:00002010), including plankton (ENVO:xxxxxxxx)" | depth 5 m | reverse complement strand
TCAAACCCGTACATTGGAAATTCTTTGTGTATGCTGTCCATTAGATTATCTCTTTCAACTTTAGCTATCACTGATGCTAGACTAATTATTGGAATTAACTTATCTCCACTTTTTATAGCAAACGCTTCATCTTTAATATTCGGCATAAAGACTCCATCAATATAAACTCTGCAATTTCGCACTTTAAGATTTTTATATGCTCTTTCCATACTAAGTAAATTTGCTTGATGAATATTTAGCTGATCTATTTCTTGTGAAGAACAATAACCGATTCCATACTGTGTACCCATATCTTTAATATATTTATAAACTTTTTCTCTTTGTATTTTTGTCATTTTTTTTGAGTCATTTATAAAAGAAGGTATATAGAGTTCATCTAAAGCAATAGCAACACTTACTATTGGTCCTGCGATCGGACCTCTTCCAACTTCATCTATTCCAACAATTTGATATTTTTTTAACATAACATAGTTTATAATTCATAACTATATTGAATTCATTTCTAATACTTAATAATTACATAAAATATGGGAAAAGTGAAAATAGGTGTTGTAGGCTGTGGATATCTTGGAAAATTTCATGCTGAAAAATATTTTGCAAACCCTAAGGTTGAACTGACTGCATTAGTTGATACCGACTCTAAGAAATTTGAGCACTTTAAAAGCTTCCTAAATGTTAATAAATATAAAGATTATAAAGAAATTATTGGTATAGTTGATGCAGTATCTATAGTCACCCCAACGAATACACACTTTAAAATTGCAAAAAAATTCATAGAAAATAAAAAACATGTTTTTATTGAAAAACCAATGGTAGAAAAAGTTAGTGAGGCTAAAAAATTAAAATTACTAGAAAAAGAGAATAATGTAGTGCTTCAAGTTGGCCATTTAGAAAGATTCAATAATACTTATTTAAAATACTTAGATTATAAAGATACTCCGTTATTTATTGAGTCTAATAGAATTTCACCAAATAAAATTAGAGGTACAGAAGTTGATGTTGTACTCGATTTAATGATACATGATATTGATTTACTTCAAGATATTAATAAATGTAATGTAAAAAAGATAAATGCTTCTGGAATTAGTGTTCTAACAAAAGATATAGATATTGCAAATGTGAGACTCGAGTATGAGAATAACTGTGTTGCAAATATTACTGCCAGTAGAATAAGTAATAAGAGTGAAAGAAAAATGAGGATTTTCCAAAAAAATGGTTATTATTCTTTAGACTTTTTAGACAATATTTTAGAAATACATGCATTAAATGCTAAAAAAAATATGGTGCCAAAGATTAAAAGAGAAACATATACATATCCAAATAATGATTCAATTAGAAATGAACTTAATTGTTTTGTAGAATGTATATTGAAAAATAAGAAACCTAAAGTTACAAGCAGTGATGGGCAAAAAGCTCTTTCTATAGCTAGTAAAATAATAAGCCTCATAAAAAAATGATAAATCAATTTTCCTTAAAAGAACAAAATAAAAAGCTGAAATCTGAAATTATCCAAAAAATTGACAGTGTAATAACGTCATCCTCATTTATTCTAGGCAGCAATTTGAAGAAGTTTGAAAATAATATTGCAAAATACCTTGATGTAAAATATGCAATTGGATGTAATTCTGGAACTGATGCAATTTATATGGCGCTAATAGCAGCAGGGGTTAAAAGAAACGATGAGGTTATAACCACACCTTTCACTTACATGGCAACGGTTGAGGCAATAATGTTTATAGGAGCAAAGCCAGTTTTAGTAGATATAAACAAAAAGACTTTTAATATAGATCTTGCTCAGTTAAATAATAAAATTAACAAAAATACAAAAGCAATAATACCTGTACATATTTTTGGAAATCCAATTGATGTAAATGAAATAAAAAAAATTATTGGCAAAAAAAAAATAAAGATAATCGAAGATTGTGCTCAAGCCTTTGGAGCTATGGTAAAAAACCAGAAAGTTGGGAGTTTAGGTGATATTGGATGCTTTAGTTTTTATCCTACTAAAAATCTTGGATGCTTTGGTGATGGTGGAATGGTTGTAACAAATAATAAAAATTATTATAAAAAAATTATCTCGTTAAGAAATCATGGTAGTTTAAAAAGGTACATTCATACTCAACTTGGTTTTAATAGTAGGTTAGACGAAATACAAGCGGCGATACTAAATATTAAATTAAAATACATAAATAAGCTAAACAACTTAAGAATAAAAATTGCAGCTATTTATTCAGACGAATTGAAAAAAGTTGATGGAATAGAAACACCTCTGATTGAAAAGAATAAAAAACATGTTTTTCATCAATATACTATTCTAGCTAATAATAGATCAAAAATTATAGAAGCTTTGAACTCCAAAGGTATACAAACTTCTATATTTTATAAATATCCTGTGCACAAACAAAAAGTATTTTATAGCAAATATAAAACAAAAGTTCTTAAAAATTGTGACTACGTTCAAAAAAGATGTTTGTCTTTACCAATTTACCCAGAGCTAAATGAAAAAGATATTTATAAAATATGTTCAATTATAAAAAAAGTTAAATGAAAAAAGTCTTCATTATAGCTGGTGAGGCATCAGGAGATTTATATGCAAAAGAAATTATCAAAAAATTACAGAATAATAATATTGAAGTATTCGCAATGGGTTCCAAAAATGTCCAAGAAACTCAAGCAAAAATAATTCAAGATTCAACTGAATTATCAGTCACTGGTATTATTGAAGTTGTAAAAGTTTATTCTAAAATTAAAAAAGCACTAGATAATATTAAAAAAAATCTTCTGATAAAAAAGCCAGATTTATTAATTCTAATTGATTATCAAGAATTTAATTTTAGGTTAGCAAAATTTGCAAAAGCTAATGGTATTAAAGTTTTATTTTTTATTGGTCCTCAATTTTGGGCGTGGAGACCAAAAAGGATAAAAAAATTTAAGAATATAGTTGACAAAATGGCTGTTATATTTCCTTTTGAAGAAGAGCCATACAAAAAGCTTGGCATAGATGTAAGTTATGTTGGTCATCCATTAATAAATCTTGATACATCTTTTAAGGATATTAAGAAAAAAGTCATTAAAGATTCTTTTACAATTGGTTTTTTTCCTGGAAGTAGAATGAATGAAATTAAAAGGCTAAGCCCTATATTTGATAAGGTAATTTCGAATTTAAATTCTAATAACCTTAATTTTTTTGTATCTGCATCATCTAAGAGATTTGAAAAATTCTTCAAAAATTACAAAAATTGTGAAGTTGTTTATAATGAAAATATTTATGATTCTATAAATAGGTGTGATATAGCAGTTGCAGCATCTGGCACTATAACATTACAAATTGCTTTATGCGAAAAACCTTTATGTGTTGTTTACAAGCTTTCCTGGCTATCATATCTATTCGCAAAATTTCTTGTAAAATTAAAAAATATATCACTTGTGAATATTATTTGTAATAAATCTATTGTTAAAGAATTTATACAACATGAAGTAACAAGTACAAATATTGCAAAAGAAATTATAAGAATAGCTAAAGATGATCAATATCGTTCAATCATATGCAAAGATTTAAAAGAAGTTAAAGAAATTTTAAAAAAAGATAATGGTGAAAACATCGTTGATATCATTTTTCAAATGATTGAATAACACCTCTTGAGCTTTCATCTATAAATTTTAATAGATAATTTACTTCTATAAACTCTTTACTTAATGCCTCAAGTTCGCTTGTATTTGCAGGGTTATTACTTGTTCTAAAAATTAATTTATAAGCCTTATGTAAAGCATTAATAATCTCGGGTGAAAAATTATTCCTTTTTAAACCTTCTTTATTTAAACCATGAGTTTTAGCAAAACTTCCAGTTGCTAAAAGATATGGAGGTAAATCTTGATTTAAGGCAGCTCCCATACCTGCAAAAGCGTAATCACCAACTTTACAAAATTGATGTACCAAAACATACCCAGCAAGAACTGTACAGTTCCCAACTTCTACATGTCCTGCAAGAGAAGTAGCATTTGACATAATATTGTTATTTCCAACAACACAATCGTGCGCAATATGCACATAAGCCATTATCCAATTACCGTCTCCTACTTTTGTTGTTGATTTCCCTCCAGCTTTTGTACCTTTATTTATCGTGCAGTATTCTCTTATAGTATTATTTTTTCCAATAATTAATCTAGATTCCTCTCCTTGATATTTTTTATCCTGAGGGATTTCACCAATAGATGAGAATTGAAAGATTTCATTATTCTCCCCAATCTCAGTGTTATCTTGAATGACCACATGAGATGCAATTTTACTACCTGACCTAATAACGACATTTTTGCCTACTATAGTATAAGCGCCTATCTCCACAGAGGGGTCAATTTTGGCTGAACTATCTATAATTGCAGTTGAATGAATATTTGCCATTACTTCTTTACACTTTCAGGTAATTCCTTAAAACCACACATTAGGTTTGCAGATGCTACAATATCATTATCGACAAGCGCTGTAGCTTCAAAAACAGCAAAGCCCTGTTTCTTCTTTAGCATTTCAACTTTTATTATCAATTGATCGCCAGGATCAACTTGTTTTTTAAATCGTGCCTTATCAATACCGACGAAAAGATAAACACTTTCCTTTTCTGGGGTTAACCCAGGGGTTTTAAAAACTAACAAGCCAGAAGCTTGTGCCATCGCTTCTAGAATTAATACTCCTGGCATTACGGGATAATTTGGGAAATGTCCATTAAAAAATGGCTCATTATAAGTTACATTTTTTAGAACAGTTATTTTTTTACCAGGATCACACGAGACAATTTTATCAACCAGCAAAAATGGATATCTATGTGGTAATAATTTTAAAACCTCAAGTATGTTATTTTTATCTTCCAAATTGTTCTCTCTTTATATTTTTATTTTTTTAATAATTTTTCTAACTTTTTAAATAATGCGGCATTTTTTAACCATATTTTATTTTCCATAAATGGAGTTCCTGAAGAGTATACACCAGGTTTGGTAATTGAACTTGATATTTTCGACATACCTGTAACATGAGTATTATCACAAATTTGAATGTGACCTTGAATGCCAGCACCGCCTCCAATTGCGCAGTTTTTTCCTATAACTGCACTACCTGCTATGCCAACACATCCAGCTACTGCAGTATTTTCCCCAATATATACATTGTGAGCTACTTGAACTTGATTATCTAATTTTACTCCGTCGCAAATTATTGTATTGTCAAGTGTGCCTCTGTCGATTGTTGTATTAGCGCCAATTTCAACATTATTTCCAATATGAACTGCGCCAATTTGAGGAATTTTAAACCACTCATTGCCTTCTTTTACATAACCAAAACCGTCCGACCCAATAACAACGCCAGCATGAATAATACAGTTAAAGCCAATTTCTGTTTCATGACAAATTGTCACATTAGGATAGATAAAACAGGATTCGCCAATTTTGACATTGTCACTAATGAAAGTATTTGAAGATATTACAGAGTTTTTCCCAATTATAACATTTTCACCTATATGAACTTTTTCACCAATTTGAATAGACTTATCAATGTCAGAATTAATTGATTTATCTTTAATATACAAATCTTTTAAAGAAGGTTTTGATTTATTAAAAAAAAGTGATAACTTTGAAAAAGTTAAATAAGGGTTGTCAGAATATATTATTACGCCGTCAAAAAAATCAATAAGATTTTTTTTGGTGATCAAAACTTTGGATTTAGTATTATTAAGTTCTTTTAAATATTTTTTATCGTTCAGAAATATAACACTTTTATCGTTAGCTCTAGTTATTGAAGCAACAGAATTAACCTCATAATTATCGTCGCCCTCGTATTCTAAATTAAATTCTTTTGCTAATTTTTTGATTTTGTAAAACACAAATTTATTTCATTGCTTTGATAACTTTATTAGTAATATCAATTGAAGAATTTGGTTTAGCCCATGTGACATTATTATTAGTTAAAACTAAATCGTAACCACCTTTTTTTGCGATATCAAGTATTATAGTTTTTAATTTTTTTTCTATTTTTCCAAGCTCTTCATTTCTACGTATTTGGAAGTCTTCTCTTGCCTCAGTCGCATCTCGCTCTATGGATCTTTCAAGTTTTGTTATTTTTTTAATTAATGCATCAACCTGTGATTTAGATAAAACATCTTTTTCTTTTTTAAGTTTATCTTTCTGTTTCTTTAGCTTTTCTGCGCTAGATTTAATTTTAGTATTTCTTGGAGCAAATTCTTGTTCAAGTTTTTTTTGTGCAGCTTTAGCTTCTGGAGCCTCATTCATTACTAGAGCGAGATCAACGAAAGCTATTTTAGTTTCTGCATGTAAAACACTAATTGAAAACATTAATGATACAAAGATGGTAAATGTTTTTAAAAAATTCATATTTATCTCCATTTTATGATTACAGTGAGCCCAATCTAAACTGGAAACCTTCAGTTTTATCAGATTCATCATCGTTAAATGGTACAGAAAAGTTAATGGTTATTCCACCAAAAGGTGATAAGAAACTGAACGATAACCCAGCGGAACCTCTTATTTCATCAATATCAAAATCTTCCATATCCTTGTAAGCTTTACCAAAATCAACAAAAAATGCAGATTGAAGATTTTTTAGCTCTTCTATCTCTGACAAAACTGGCGTTGGAAACTGAACCTCAGCTGAAGCATTAAACATAAAATCTCCACCTAGAGGCTGGTTCTTTGAATCTTTTGGTGATAAGCTATTTTTTTCGTAACCTCTAACTGATTTTGGGCCGCCCGTTCTAAATTTATCATAAAACGGAATTTTATTAGTACTACCATATCCAGTTCCACCAGCCACTTCTGAAGATAGTTTAAGAATTAAATCATCTTGAATCTCAAAAAAACCAACTGTCCTAAATGTAAGTTTAAAATATTCAATATCACTGCCAGGTATATTTATTTGACCCTTTAAATTTGTTCTAAAACCGGATGTAGTGAATGATCTTCTGTCTCTTGTATCTATTGTATAACCAGCAATTAATTCTGCATTTGTATAATCATCACCATGCTTAGCTATGAAATCCAATAGTTCCTGCGCGCTTTTTTCCGATGATGTTACATTGTAACTTTGCGCTTTGATTCTAAAGTTAATTCTATTTTCCTCAGTCATTGGAATTCCGTATGAAAACGATAATTCTTTTCTATCTGATTTGAAGGTTGTTTGAGTATCGGTATTAGTAGTATCTTCTTGTTGCAAACTAAAACCAAAACCTCTACTTACATTATCAAGGTTATGATATGGATTATAAAAATTAAAACTATAATTTTTTGTTGTTTTCGCAGTATTAATTGCAAAAGATACCTTATTACCCGTGCCTAAAAAATTATCTTGGGAAATAGATGTATTTAATTGCACACCTGTACCTGAGCCACCAAATCCAGCTCCAATATTAAAGTTTCCTGACATTTTTTCTTCAATGTGAATAATTACATCCATCATATTTGTTTTATTTGGCACTTTTCTTTCTTGGATAGTTACATTTTCTACATATGCTAATTGCTGAAGTCTTCTTTTAGATAGTTTTATCAGATTACTAGAATACCAACCACCTTCCATTTGCCTCATTTCTCTTCGAAATACTTTGTCCGCAGTTTTAACGTTTCCCTTTATTTCAATTCTTCTCACATAAACCCTTTGTCCAGGGTCGATAAAGAAATCTAAATCTACTTTATCTCCTTCAGTAAATTTAGGAATTGCATTTATGTTTGCAAATGCATATCCATCCTCACTCATTAGTGCTTTGATTGCTTCTACTGATCTATTAATCTTCCCTCTTGAAACATATTCACCAGAAAAAACTTCAATAGCATCAGCTATTTTTTTAACATTTAAAATGAACTTTCCAGAAACCATTACTCTATCAACTATATACCTGGTTCCTTCGGAAACATTGATTGTTACAAAAACGTGTTTCTTTTCTTTATCTAATGATACTTGTGACGAATCAACTGAAAATTCTAAAAAACCGTGATCTTGGTAAAACTGCACTAAGGTTCTAATGTCTGCATCTAACACTGGAGAAGAATAAGTTCCTGAATTTTTCCAAAACTCGTACCAAACTGGTGTCGTTGAATTAAATTTAGAAATTAGTTCATCATCGGAAAAAGTTCTGTTACCTGTTATTTTTATTTGCTTTATGAGAGCGCTTTCTCCTTCCTTGACATAAACAACTATTGAAATCTGATTATCAGGTAACCTTGTTTCATTTATATTAATTTTTACAGCATATTTTCCTCTTGCATAGTACTGCTCTAAAAGTTCAGACTTTATTTTTTCTAATACTGATTCGTTAAATATCTTACCTGGCTGAATACCTGCGGCCATAAGAACTTCTTGTATTTGCTCTTCTTTAATGTCTTTAAGACCCTCAAATTCTATTGATGACATGGTTGGTCTTTCAACAAATGAAAGGATTAGCGTACTTTTCTTTCTTTCAATTACAATATCATCAAAAAAACCTGTCTTGAAAAGAATTTTAATTATTTCAGTGCTATTACTTGTATAAAAAGTATCGCCTATTTCGATTGGCAAATATGCATAAACTGTTCCTGGATCTACTTTTTGAAGGCCCTCAAGTTTAATATCATTAACAACAAATGCTTCTTCGTTGGCTATAAGATGAGTATTAAAAATTAATAAAATTATAAAGAATATTTTTTTCATCTATGTTATTAGTTTTGAAATATCGTTATAAAATGCAAAAAATGTAAGAAATATTATAAATATAAGTCCAATTTTTTGTAAGTGTATTTGCATACCCTCAGAAAGGGGTCTTCTTAAAATGAGTTCAAAAAAGTAATTAAGCAAATGACCACCATCAAGCATTGGAATAGGCAATAGATTTAATATTCCAATACTAATACTTAAGATTGCAAGTAAGCTTAAAAAACTCATTAAACCAATATCAAATGAATCTTTAGCATATTGTGCAATGCCAATAGGTCCAGAAATATTTTCTGAAGATACTTTTCCAGTTACCATCATTTTTAAAAATTTCAATGTTAAAATAGACATATCATATGTTTTATAGATTGATAATTTAATACTTTCTAAAAAATCATGATTTATGTATATAGTATTATTATCTACAAAATCTTGGTCAATCATGGGACCAATTCCAATTTTTCCAACCATTTGATTATTTTCCATAATGCTTTGTGTAGGAATATTTAAACTAATGTTTTCTCCGTTTCTTAATATTTGAAAGACCATATTATTATTTTTATTATTTGCAATAGAATTAATAATATTTTCCCAGGTTAAAGTTTCGTTATCATTTATACTTATAATTTGGTCATTTTGTAAAATGCCATATTTTTCTGCCAAACTAGCTTTCGAAATTGAACCAACAAAATTTGAATTGCCAGAAACTGGGTAGATTCCGAAATCATTTAAAATATTTTGACTATTTAGAAATTTGGTTGAGGTTTGAATTGGGTCAAGACTTTGTTCCTGGAGATTTCTTTTTATTTGGATTTCTATATTTTTATTATCCGCGATGTTATTAATTATTTCTCGAATTACACTTGACCAAGACAAAGTTTTCGAATCATTTATTGAAATAATTTCATCATTTGCTTGAAGCCCGATATCTTCAACAATTGAATTTTCAACAACACCATAAACTACTGGTTTGAGTCCTGGGGAGCCAATATATAAAATAAGAAAATAGAAAAAAATAGCTAAAATAAAATTAAATATAGGTCCATTGGCAACTACAAAAGCTCTTTTAAACAGTGGTTGGTTGTTAAATGCATATTTTTTGTCTGATTCGGATACTTTCCCTTCATTTTCGTCCAACATTTTCACATAACCCCCTAATGGAAGCGCGCAAATTTTAAATTCAGTTTCACTATTTCTAAACTTGAAACTAGCAATTTTTTTTCCAAACCCAACAGAAAACTGTAATACCCTTATTCCACAGATCCTTGCTGCTATATAATGGCCATATTCATGAAATATAACAATAATACTTATTGTTAATAAAAAAACTAGAATTGT
>CEVG01001511.1_pt1 | contig 10019 bp, 9 predicted proteins | sample 356511 | NCBI WGS metagenome assembly CEVG01 (sample SAMEA2623426, study PRJEB7988) | marine metagenome | biome: marine biome (ENVO:00000447); feature: surface water layer (ENVO:00002042); material: "saline water (ENVO:00002010), including plankton (ENVO:xxxxxxxx)" | depth 5 m | reverse complement strand
TTAACATTTCTTTGTATGCCGAGATAGAATGTTGTTGAGCAACAGTCCACAATTGTCTTGTACTATCTTGTAATTCAATCAACCCATCACTTGCCTGTTTGTTATCATCACTTTGTTTTCTAAATTCTGTTGGTTCATAGAACTCATCATAAGGAACATACCTACCACTAATTTCATTCCAAGCATGGTCTTTAGTAGGATGGTTACTTGTGGTTTCAATACCCACGACATGTTTATACCATTGTCTCATCACAAACTCTGGTGCCTTTATAATAAACATACAATGTTGGTGTCTGAATGGTGAAAAGTGTTTGTGTTTGATTAAAAATTTAGATAGTTTTCTATCTTTATCTTCAAAGGTTTCACTTCTACCACCGAATGATACACGAGCTGCATTCACTGGTGTTAAATCATCACCAAGTGTATCCACTAATTCAATGTACCCTTTATCTAATACATCAATTTTCATTTTTTTCTCCTCTTAACATTTTGGCAAGTTCCATTTTTCTTCTTCGTTTGTATTTTTTAGCGAACTCTTTCCCACCTTTGGACTTCAACCATAATTTTATATACAATTTTTGAACTATACCTTTTAGAAATTTTATAACCATTTATAATATATATTAAATTAAATTCTCAAAATACTAATTTTCTGCCTCTTCCTCTTCTTTTTGTGCATCTATAGTAAATTTAATAAAATCTACTTGTTCTTCACCTGAAGCTTCTTTAAACTCTGGTTCAGCCACTCTACCAGTTTTCTCTACTAACTTATTCATATCAACTCTCATTTGTCCTGAAATATTTGTAGTCCAACCAGTAGTATCAATACTATGTTCCATTGATTTAACTTGGAACAAACAATATTTCTTATAAGTTTCTGGTAAATAATCTACCGCAAACACATCATATAAATCTATCCCACCTATACCTGGCATACTAAATGATATCTCCACAGGTATTATTGGGTCTACTTCTTTATCTGATAGTAAAGTTTTTGTCATAAAGTAATGTAATGTTCTTTCATACGATGCTATCATACTACCATCTGAATTCCATATCAATCCATTTTTATCAGGATTATTTACATCAAAAGAACTTAACCCATCAAATGGTTCATTAACTTCATTTGCAGTATCTTCATCAGCAATTATAGTATTAATTTCTTCATCTAACTCATCTTTATTCTTATCACCAAAATCTAATTTTTGTTGTGGTTTAACTTTAACTAATTGTGTGTTACCAGATTGTGCCTCACCCACATCTTTTCCTGATGGATTATCTCCAACATTAACTGAATATTTTTGCATCATACCATCCATAAATGGATTGGTAATATCGTGAACTAAAATATCTTCATATTTTGTTATATCTTCACCCTCTTGTTGGGCTCTTATGGCTTCATTCTGTAGTAAACCAAGTGCTCTTGTACCCTTATCTTCTGGTTTGTTTGTTGTTTCATTTGGTTTAGATGATAATTTTTTGTTACTATGATACATTGCCATCGTGGCCATCTCAGCTGATAAATTAACACTTAACTGAAAATCTTTGAACAAAGAATTTTTACCATAGTTTGAGAACATAAAAGTATCAACAGCACCCTCACTATCATTTGAAAAAGCTTTCGCTTTCGCACTGGCCCTTGTCCAATCATCACGAACTTCTGGATTAGTATCACCCACTCTAACTTCTGTTTCGTATCTATCCACCATACCAATCTTACCAGTATTATTCATATCTATTACTGGTGCAAAATCCCAATAACCACCATACAATGAAGTTACATTACCCCAAAAACTATTCAAAGCATTTTCAAGGTTGTTTACTTCTGCAAAGAAATGTTTTAGATATCTTGAACTAAATACTATGTTTCTTATAATACCTTTATCTTTATCAGGATGTTTAAACTTTGGAAACTTTTGATTTATTTTTTCAAAATCTTCAAACAAATGTATATACTCTTTATAAGAATCAGTTCCACCAAGTTTTTTCTTCATTAAATCACCAATATCACCAGTTATATTACCACCACTAACATTTAACTTACCTGGTATACGACCTGGTAAAATAACATCTTGGTGTATTGTATATGTGTAAGGGCCCATTCTACATAAAGAATCTTCTACATCAGTATCTACTATCTTACCATCACCATCTGTTTTATACTTTAAATTTCTACTTAATATTTGTGTGGTCATATCACCAGCATCTGTTTTTACTTTTTTACCAGCAGTACTTGGACCAGGGCCTATAGTTTCTATATACTTCTGAGTTTTAAATCCAAAGAAAGAAGATAATACCACATCTTCAAACCATGCCCAATTACAATAACCCTTTTCACCATTATGATAAACACCAGCATCACCACTTTCAACTGCTATCTTAATATTCGAATCAAGGTTTTCCATATACTTTTCAAAATAAAAATTAGATTTTGCATACGCCTCTTCAAGTTTTTTCGTGTTTGAAGTTTGTATCTCAGTAATCTTACTATTTTTATTTTCATCTATATTACTTTTGAATAAATCATAACCAATTGAAACTATAGTAGTGGTACAATCGAATCCACCTTGTTCATTAATTTTATAATCAAAGTTTGTAATCTTACCCATGGCACAATAATAATCACCACCAGCTTCTTTTATTTTTTTGTTTGTGTTTTTATATGATTGTAGAAATTCTTCACTATCACTTAAAATATCTGGTTGTATATCTACTTCTTTATTATTTGACCAACCAAACTCTACAAAAACTGTTCTACCATGTTTCAGTAATGCTGATTCATATTCTTGAAATTTATTTATATCCCAAAACTTCCAATTAATAACCACTTCTTGTAAACCATAGTTTGATTTAAATTGAGTGGTGATTGATTGTATACCAGCATGTTGTCTAAATATATCATTCTTATCATTATTAAAAAAATCAGTTTGTGAAGCGAGTGGTTTGTTTAGTGGTTGGCCATCTTTGAAAGCACTTGATAATCGAAATAACTCATTCGTTTTTTTCCCATCACCATCGGTTTCAAATATACCTGATGTTACTCTTGCCCAACAAGTGTTTGTTAAAAAATCCATTGAGTTAAAACCATCTTTCATTGGTTCTAAGGCTGAGAAACTATTTTCTCGATTTAATGAATCTATTCTATTATACAAACTCCTTTGAACAAATTTATCTATTTGTTTAAATTTAAACATTGGAATTTAATTTATTGTGTTGTTTTACTACATCACCAATATCTATTGGTATTATTAGTTTTTGTCCGACCGTAAATTTAGTTCTACCCTTAAAATCATTAGCTCTTGCGATAATCCACCATAAACTTTGGTCTCCGTAAAATCTATATGCCAAATTCATAAATGAATCATCAAACTTTGCGTAATAAATAACATCACTATCTTTTGATTCTATTTCAGGATAAAGTGTTGTGGTTAATACTTTCTTTTTACTAACCTTATCGTTTTGTATTTCTGTATATTTATATCTCATTAGATTTGTTTACTCCAATGGTTATTATCTTTTACATTTTGTATATCAGGTCTTTTTGTATTACCATCTCTTGGGTCATTCTTTCCAAATACACCATAATTTCCATTACCAACTCCACTATCTTTTAAGAATGGAACATCATAATGTTTACCTAATGTGTTTGGTAAGTATTTACCAACATGAACAAATTCACATGAAACACTAAAGTAATGTGGTATTTGTAATCCCTCATCAATTTCCCAATTAGAATTTTCTTCTACGGTTATCGTGATATTATTAAAGTAACCTGGTGTGTTGTTAAACATATCACCAAGTGTTAAATAAATGTATGGTGCTACTGGTCTTTCCTCATCATCACCACTAAGTATTTTCTTGAATGTTGGATAAGCTAAACCAACTAAAGCATTCATTTTTTCTTGTATCAATGGTATTTCTTGTTTAGTAAATGCCGCCACTTTAAAATCTAAACTTACACTACGACCGGCTCCACTATACAAGTGTACTGAATCAGGTCTACCAATATATCTTTCAGTAGTCCACTCAGGTGTTATAGTATCCGTTATAGAACCAAGATGAGCAGGAAAGATAATCCACTTACCATTGATAGCATCTCTAATTCTAAATTTAATAAAATCTTTTGGTAACTCTTCAGTTTTAAGATTACCGAATGTTCCACCATAAGGAACTTGTAATTGATTTGAAACTCCTACTGAATATAATCCACCTCTGTAATTCACAAGACCTCTTCCAAGATTATATTTAGAAGCTTCTGGTGCTGTTTGTGAATTATCAGCATCATATAGTATGTTAGTGTTTGCTTGTGTTTCATACCCTTTATTAATAACACTAACTTCATTATCCTGTGCTATACCACTTTGTCCTAATGCATAATCAGATTTATTAAACTCTTGTAATTCATCATATGAAGTGTTTGGGATACTAAGTGGATTATTCATATCATCACTTTTAATATCACCACCTGTTGAGTTTTTCATACTCTTAACTACTTGTAATGGGTCTGTAAATGCATTACTTTGTAACCCTAAAATTGATTGGAATAAACCTTGTTCACCTGGCCCCTTTTCATCTACAATTCTTTTTTGATGTAAGTTTCCTAATCTATCTTCCTCTTCTGCTCTTTTCTTATCATACTTTGGTGTTTCAATACTAGCAAGAGCAGAACCCGCATCTTTCAATAAATCAACAAAATCATCACCAGATGCCACATCAGGAAATACTGGATAACCAACATGTCTTGGTAATTGAAAGAAAGGTGAAGCTGCTGAACCTAAACTTATTGGATTATATATTCTTGTTTCTTGTCTAGCATTCTGAGCCTGTAGATAAAATTGTTTTAAATAAAATACAAGACCTCTACCAGTCAAACTAAACTTAGCTAATCTGGCAGTATCAGTTACTCCTCTAAGTGTATTGAATACAGCACCACCTCTGAATAATCCCTCATCAAATCCTGCCGTTACATCTCTGTTACCAATTTCTTTTACAATAAATGGTTCATCAAATCCAAGATTACCAGTTCTTAATCCCTTGTTCCCACCGAACTTATCATGTTGACCTTCCCAATCTTGGTCTTTTAATTTTTTATTAGCGGTAGTATTTGTTGGTAGATTATCTGTATTGGTTTCATTAGTTCTACCAATCTTCTTCTGCCAATCAAATTGTGATATATCACCTACTTTATCAAATAATGCCATAATCTATTCCTTAACCATCTGGTAGTTCGTTCACTGCCTTTCTTGTAGCCTTTTCTTCATCAATTACTTGTTGTAATAAATCTAATGATTTTGCATTGTACTCTTTCTGAGCCTCAGCACTTAATCCTTGTTGTTTCAACATTTCCATAAACAATTGTGTTTCACCATCCATCTGAGTTGCCGCATTACTTATCTCAGCTTGTTGGTCTAATTGTGATTGTAAATTATCTATCTCAGCACTTTGTTCTTTTACAGTATCTTTACTTTTTAAATCTCTAGCTAATAATAATGCATCTATTCCTACCGAAGCGGCTGTTCCAGCTCCTGGTAACAAACTTGCACCTCCACTTGCAAGTTCTAATCCAGCCCCAGCAAAATCACCTTTCATAGCTCTACCAGCGGCAAATACTCCACTTGCTAATAATCCAAGAATTGGTATCTTTTTAAGTGCTGATTTTCCTAATGTTTTGGCTACCGCCTTACCAGCGGTTTTACTACCAGTCTTAGCCACATCAGTTGCCACATCAGCCGTTTTGGCAGTTACACTAGCGGCTTTTGGTAAGAATTGTCCACCTTTGTAAAACTTACCACCAACTTTTACTCCACCTGCTGGAGCCTTAGTTACTACTTTACTACCAGCCTTAACTACATCAGTTGCTACATTAGCACCTTTCACAGCTGTAGCACCAACTTTTGCACCACCCATTCCTAATTTAGCTAATAACTTTCCACCTAAATTAAATTTTGATAATACGGCATATGTAAGAAATGCTGTACCAAGAACTCCCATTGCAATTATTAATTTTTCTATAGCAAGTCTTAACATTTCAGTTGATGATATCAATGGAGCATTAGGGTCTTTTGGTTGTTTAAATTCAACTTTACCACTAGCCAACTTACTTAATTCATCTACTGATACACCAATTGATTCAGCAAGTTTTCTTCTTTGTAATACATTCATTTTAGCAAATTCAGCTTGTCCACCGATTTGTTTCACTACATCTCTTGCCGCACCTGCTACATCACCCTCAAGAGCTAATTGTCGAGCTCTATTGAAGTTTAATTGTTTACCAATCATCAATGAGGCTTCCATTTCATTCGATATTGATGATTCAAAATCTAATAAAGAATCTGCAATCTTTAATGATGTGCCTAAATTAACACCCATTCTACGAGCTTCTATTGCCGCTCTTTTTATATTTGTAAGATTCTCACCACCAAATGCCGCAATCTCTTCAGATGAACTTGACATATCTTCAAACAATTTACCAATTGGTATGTTGTTGGCCTCACCTAAAGCTTTTAAACTTGCCATCTGTGCCATGGCACCTTCTTCACTTGCACCACCTACTTTCTGTAATGACATGAATAAAGTAGCTGAATTCTCTTGTGATACTCCTAATATCTTTTCCATTCTACCGAATGTTTTTAAATTCTTTGAACTTACTTGGTCTAAATTACCAAATTGGTCTACAAGTGCACCAGCACCAGTCGCCAAATTATATCCTAATAATTTAGATTCAAGTGTAGCCAACTTCATATTCCTTACTAACTTTTGAGATTGTGTTATAGATAATCCTACATTATCTCTGAACTCCGCTGATTGTTCAGCAATCATCACCATAGCTTTACCAAGAGCTGCGGCTGCCGCAACTAATGCCATTATTGGATTTTTGATTAATTCTCTTATCATAGCCTTAGCCGCTGCTACTCCACCCTCTAATTGGTCTACATAGGCCATACTATTTTCGTGTAATTTATCGAAAGCTTCTTTTGTATTTTTTGCTTCTTTAGAAAGTTGTGCAGCCTTATCAACTGATTCCTCAGCTGCTTCTACTTGTTTATTCAATATACCTAAGAGTTCTTCGTTTTCTGCTTTACCCTCTTCTTCTAAAATTGTAATTTCTTGTCTTGTATTCCGAATAGATTCTAAAGCGGCATCTTCATCATAAGCTAATAAATTTTTGTGTGATGATATATCTAATGAATCTAATTGAATTCCTATTATATCATTCATCACCTCAGCAACTTTTTCATTACCTTGAGCGGCTTGTTTAGCAGCAATTGAAGCTGATTTTTCTATTCCTTTTCTCTTTTCACTAAATCCTAAAATCTCACGAGATGATTTACTCATCTTATCCATTCTCTTAGTAATGGTATCGTAAGTTTCTGCTTCATCAGATAACATAGAAACGGTTTCTTTTATCTCACTCTTTTCTTTCTTTCTGGCCTTAAGTGCTTCAAGTGCCTCCTCTTTAGCCTTACCAGTAGCTTTATTGTACTCCGTTGCCAATTCAGCAATTTCTTTATCTATCTCTTTTATTTGATTTCGGACAAGTTTTACCTTCTCGATTTCGGACATTTCTTGTTGAAATGCTTTAGTACGAGCTTCTGAAGCTTTCTTTATATCGTTTAGGTTTACGGCCATTTAGTTATCCATATACTATGAAGTTATTTGTAACCATTTTGTTTGAATTATTAATTATTTTTTTCGAATTTATCCAAGGCCTTTTCTAAATCCATGTAGGCCTTTGATGCTTTTACAGCGGCCCTCTTTACATCCGCAGATGGATTATCATATAGGTCATCTAATTTTTTAGCTAACCTATCATCGAGAGTTTTTTGTAAGTGTTTTCTTACCTTATCAAAAAATCCCTCAGCTGTTATTTTTCTTTTTGCCATTTATAAACTCCTGAATAGACTTTCTTAATCATTAATAAATATCAGGTTTTAAGATTTTTATTTCTTTTGAGCCTTCTCTATTCGCTCATTTTCTTTTTTCTTGGCATCGATTAATTGTTTGAGATAGAATCTTCTCAAATGAACTGGCAAAGAATATGCATCGGAAAAAGTGAATCCATTTCCGTAATTAATTAAACTGAATATTTCCTCGTGTAGAGTTTTCTTATATTCTGGCGTCAGGCCAAAAAAACCTAACCCCTATTGGTATGTCTACCGTATGGGGCTCTCCTATTTGACTTGTATACTCAACACTAAAATTGATATCAGGTGAAATACTATCATAATACTTTCTGAACTCTTTTGAATCAAGAGCAAGAAATTGATTGTTGATAAATTCTTCAATCTTTCTTGTATCAGTTTCACCATCGATAGCAATAATCTGTTTCTTTAACCTTGTGGTTAATTCATTAGAAACACCAGTAACTTCTGTAAGTTTCTTAAGTGCCTTTAACTCTGTATCTATTTCTCTCTCATCTTTATGAGTTAATAGTTTAAACTTTATTACTCGTTTAGTGTTTGGTAATGTATATTCAAATTCATTCTTACCTGATTTGAATAATTCTTCATCAAATTTCGTAGTCTTTAAGGCAGATAAATCGAATGTGTGTTCAACCTCTAACGATGTATCAGGGTCGGTTATGTTTACCTCATAATTCTTTCCGTATCCTAACACTCTCGCACCTAACATCAGAGCATTCTTATCACCAATCAATAAATCATCTATCTTAACTTTAGGGTCTGCGATTACACTTTCTAAAAGTTTATCAATCACCGTACCTCTTTCGATTAGATTTGTTGATGTTAAAATGTCTTCTTCTTTTGCTGTCATATATTTGACATCGATTGTTCCACTACTTAATGGACTATCTTTAGGATATAATAATCCTTTTGATGGTAAAGATAGTGTTTCAGTAGGGAAAGCGTATTGGTTATCAGCCATTATTTTCTCCTATGAATTGAATTTAAAACCATATATAATATAACTATGTTGTAACTTTAGAAAAATCTAATTTATTTTTTGTTTCCTAAAACTTTTTCAGCTCCAGCTATACCGAAACTACCCAAAGTAGTAAATAGGAATGAATTGTATACCACATCATTGATAACTAAATCTTTACCCATGATACCAGTAACAACATCTGCACCTGCAAAAATAACCATAATTGTGAACGCTCCGAAACCTATAATAGATTTCTCGTTGTAGTCATTGTCATCTTTGAAAATTTCCCACATGCTCATATCTCCTCCTGTGATTCCTTAAGGAATCGTTATTAGTATTAGTATGAAAGTATTGCGTAATCGTAACGAAGTGTTAAAGTGATATCCGCAACATCTGTTCCGTTTGCAAAATCTAAATCATTAAAGTTTGCTGATTGAATGAATGCACCTTTTAATATCCACTCTTCAACTTTATCACCAACTGGCCCTAACATATTAAATGTGATATCTTTCTTATAAAAGTCTGAATATCCATCACGACCTGTTACTGATTCGTGGTGTAATCTTACCCACTCCATAACTGCCTGAGCACCACTTGGTACGATAGGGTCATATAGAGTTATCTCTAAAGTTTCCCAAGTACCTTTACCTTTTAGGTATCTTTTAACATTGATGTGATTTAATTCAATCTCTTCAAATGTAATGTTAGGTCTGTTCGCAGTTTTCACGAAGTATGATGGAATTCCATCTATATACATCACGAAACGATTTTTTGTTTTCGGTTCAAACGGTGTAAAAAATATTTCGTCTGTTGATAATATATCGGCCATTTGTTTTCTCCTATTAAGTTTGCCGTTACTCTATAATACATTAATAAATATCAATTTTTCAAAAAAAATGAAATAGCATAGGTATCTTTTTTCCCTACTTCTTAGAAGTTTTTTTGAAGTTTTTTAAAAAAAGACTTGACTCGTATAGTATTTTTGTGTTATATTTAGGTGTAAGATAAATTGAGAAAAGGAATATTATATGTTTTAATTTTATTATCGTAGTTACCTCCTAAAAACAAAAAACCCCAAACAAAAATTGTCTGGGGTTTTTTATTATAAGTAACTTTATAAGTTAAAATTACTCAGG
>CEVG01084557.1_pt1 | contig 10023 bp, 10 predicted proteins | sample 356511 | NCBI WGS metagenome assembly CEVG01 (sample SAMEA2623426, study PRJEB7988) | marine metagenome | biome: marine biome (ENVO:00000447); feature: surface water layer (ENVO:00002042); material: "saline water (ENVO:00002010), including plankton (ENVO:xxxxxxxx)" | depth 5 m | reverse complement strand
CAATGAATTCATTCAGAACTTTCTTGTTCATCTTCTTGGATGCAAGAGACTTCTTGAATGCACTGCGGATGGTTGATTTCTTAGCACCCTCTTCGACTTCAAACTCGGTGCTGTTGGACAAAGCTGTAGAGACCATCAGGAAGAATGCATCGTATCCAGTACCAGAAAGGGTAGCAGTCTTTTCCTTTGTCAACTTTGCACAGATAGGATCAACCTTTGCAAAATCATGATTGCAATGCATACGAACCATACGTTTTGCATCACCACTTCCAGCGATACGAATGCCGATGAAGTTGACATTGGGGAAGTTAAGTTTCAGATTCTCAAGCATAGACTGAGTGAACTTCCAATATTCATATGGGAACAGTGTCATGGTGCCTGTCTTACGATCACGGAAGACGGTACGACCATCATCGCAGGTACGCACACCCCAACGACCATCGTCACCATCACCCAACTGGGTAGGGTATTTCCACCAAAAAGTACGGTGGAGTGGTTGTGCCTCACCATCAGTGAGAATCACACAATTCACATTTTGCAGACCATGCTGCTTGATAAAGTTAGGGATAATCTCATAAAGACAGAGAATACTTTCGTTGAGAGGAGTTCCACTCAGTCCCAAGAAAGGTGCTTGTGGATATGACGTATAGACATACTGACCTTCAAGTTTGAAGCGTCCTGCACAAATGGAACAGACGTTCCTCCAAATATTCAGGAGTTGCTTTTCAGATTCCTTATTACTCATCTTGCTAGACAACAGATTCATCAATCCGAAACGATCTGGCAAAGCAAAAACACCTTCCTCCCTCACAAAGAGTGGTTCATCACCGACAAATTGAGTGGGATTATCCAACGTAAAAGCATACACATCATAAGGGATATTCACCTTACGACAGAACCAAATCAGGTTGTACAACTGCTTGATAGTATCTACCAGGCAGTCACTCATAGAACCAGACCAGTCAAGAATGAATAGAAGTCCATGATTCTTACCTTCAGGAACAACGGTCACTTTTTTGAAAAGATCGTCATTGTACTTGTAGGTATGTAACTTAGTGCAATCAAGCACACCTGTCCTTGCAATACTGGAGCGGGAATACTGATTTGCAGACTTCTTCATCTCAAATTCTTTGACCAGATAGTTTACTTCTTTCTGGGCAGACTTCTTAAAACTGTTGTAATAAGAATCAATGTGATCAAAACATGTATCGGTTCCAATCTGTTCCCACCATTCACCGATACGATCGTGAATATGTTTGTTGGAAGTAATAATACGGTGCAGGTTTAACTTAGGACGAGAGACGTAATTGTTCTGCTGTGCATGGGGACTAGAAAGATCTGAGATATTTTCATCAAAAGAATTTTGAGTCTTCAACTCTTCTTCAATTTGATCTTCAAATCCACTCTTAGCGTCTGGTTGATCAAAGTCACCAGACATATCATCACTATCCTGTTGATAACTAGGAGTATTCAGGTCTGCGTCTTCACGAAGTTCTCCTTCTTCAGACTCTTCTCCATCATCGACATCAATATCTTGAGTGTCTTCTCCGCTTGATGAATTAGCAACTTTCTCTTGTTGCGTCTCAGGAGACTTCATAAAGAGGAAGATTGCCTTAGCAGCTTCGATTGCTTCTTCAAAAGTTTCTGCTGCAGCAGTTTGATCAACCAGAACCTGTTCCTCAGGAGTGAATGAAACCTTGAGGAAGGAACCAATTTTGAAATAAAGGTTGACACGATCTGCCAGATTCATTGAGTCAATATCTTCATCAGCAACATTGAAGAAATCTTGATCAGACAGTTCACTGTATCCACGATAGAAGGTCTTGGGAAGACCAGGATATTTACGCTTCATCAACTTCTCAATGCGAGCATCTTCTGTGATGTTCACAAAACCCATTGGAACACCCTCAACATCCTCATCTGGAGTGAATAGGGCATGTCCAACTTCATGAGACACCAGAAGGTCATACACGGTCTCAGAAGCACGGTTCCAGACAGGCAAAGTAAGAAGACGACGATGCACGTCAAACGATGCTGTAGAGACCTGCCTGTGCTCAATAATCAGATCTTCAGTAGCTAAAAGTTTTGCGAGTGTACCTTTGACTTCTTGAACAGACATCTGAGAACCATTCGTATGTACCCATTATACGACGAAAGGGACCCGTAGGTCCCCACAGTGGACAGTTCTAAAAGTGTCAACTCACCATTTTGCTGAAACCTTTGAACTTCTCAAACTTGATAACGTTTTCGAATTTATCATACATCTCTGTCTTATGACTGATAACAAAGATGTTTGCGTCTTTGATTACAAACCTAATGATCTTAAGGAAGTCATCTGTTCCAAATCCATCAAGCGATGAATCAAAAACTTCGTCCATGATCAGGAGGTTTGTGTTTGCAGAGTTTTTAAATCTTGCAACCTCTCTCCAGGTAAAAAGAAGGGCTAAGTCAATTCTCATTTTCTCACCCTCAGAAAAAGACGAATACGAGAACTTATCGTGAATGGGTGATTTAATTGTCTCGTTAAACTCTTCATCGAGTTTAAAGTTGATGTAAAAATCCATCAACTGAAGATAACGATTAACCTGTTGATTGATAAGTGGGAGATATTTTTTGATGATTTTAGTCTTGACACCACCGTCCTTAAGGAGATCGTATGCAAAACTCTGATAGTTAACCTCTTCCTTTCTATCAGCAAGTTGTTTGAAAATGGATTGAAGCCCTTCTCTTAGTTCTTCTAACTTCTCATGTTCAGAATTTCTGTTTTGTAACTGATCGGTAATAGTTTGAATTTCCGATTGTAGATCTCTTGACTGTCGTTGTAGTCCAGAAATTCTAGTATTGTTTTGAGAAATGCCATGTGTTAGAGAAGTGACCTCCTTTGTTAGATTGTTGAAGAGAAGCTCTCGGTTTTCTTCCTCCTTTATCGACTCCTCCAGTTTTTGAAAACCTTCTTGGAGTTCCTTTAACTTAGATTGAGCTTCACTGATATTATCTAGGCGAAAAGTCTCTTCAATATCCTGCTTACAGGTAGGGCATACCGAATTTTCTTTAAAGAACTTATAGTTTTCAGTAAGAGTTGATACTTTTTGAGACAAAGTGCCTTTAATGTTACCAAGTTTTCTAAGTCTTTTGCCAGCATTTGAAAACTTAGATACCTCATCTTGCTTATCATCAAGACTATGATTGAGTTTTCTGTTTTTCAACATCAAATCATCAATACTATTATCAATATCTTTTATTTTCGCATACTTTTGATTGATTGTTTCCATCCCCCTGGCTTCCAGGTCTTCGATGAAGTGTTCTTGCATTGCAACTTTGTCTTTGCAAGCGTTCTTCTTAATCTCTAGAGACTTGATACCCTCCTTATTCTGTCGGATATCCTCTTTGATGAGATTATTCATCGCAGAGAACACACGAATATCAAGTAGGTCCTCAATCACTTCACGTCGATGAGATGATTGGAGTTGCATGAACGGAGTAAAACCAGCAGAACCCAAGATAACAATCTGAGTGAAAGACTTATAGTTCAGTTTGAGAATGTTCTCCTCAAGAATCTTCTGGTTGGCACGATCATCTGCCTCCTTGTGAAGCATCTCACCATTGACTTTGATATCAAAGATGTTGGGTTTGATACCACGAGTGACAGTGTAAGATTTACCGCCAACTTTAAAATCAATCTCAACCACACAACCTTTCTCATTGGTAGAGTTTACCAGCTGTGGTTTGTTGATCTTACGATATGGTTTATTAAACAAAACAAAACAAAGTGCATCCAAGATGGTGGACTTGCCAGCACCATTTGTTCCTAAGATAAGGTTGGTGTTTTTTTCAGTAAAGGAAATACTAGTGGGAACGTCTCCTGTGCTTAAGAAATTTTTCCATGTAATTTTTTCAAACAGAATCATCTTCTTCGTCAGGGGGAATCACAATGTCTTCTGGACCGATGACAGCATATTTGTAATTATAAGCCTGACATGCTTTTAACGCAAGCTCATCGTCCACTTCTACTACATTTAATTTCTTATGCTTATCTTTATTTTCACGCAGTAACATCAAGTATCTTTCTGCATCATCTTCCTGTTCAAACAGAAACAAAACGTTGTCACCCATACGGTCAGCAACTGCATACGCTCCTGCGGAATTTTCGGATGCAAGAAGATACATCATTCTACTTCACATGCTTCTCTATAAATTGACTCAAAAAGTTTCTTAATAATATTCTTATCTAGTTCAGTTTCAGATTCATCAATATATCGATTCAAAATTGACATCGTATTCTCAGACTCCTCTACTTCAAAATCATCATTCTCTTCTAAAGAAAAGTTTTCAATGACTTTCACTTCTTCAGCAACACTAGAAATTTTGTCAACAAACTTCTCAAATGCTTTGGTGTCTGATTTTTGCCTCACAATAATCTTGACGATTTTTCCAGCATACTCGGTAGCGTCAAGCATCTGATGGGGAGTATCATCATAGTATACATTGTAAAACAATCTGAATGGATTGTTTACTGGAGTATGCTTCAGAGTTTCTGTATCAAAAATATGAAATCCCCTTGTGTCATTCACATCATTCCAGAACATCTCATACGGATTGCCAAGATAGAAAACCTTGCCGTCATCAGATCTAGTATGATAGTGACCAGAGAAGACTTTCTTGAACTTTTGAATCAGTCTAGTATCATCTCTTGCTTCTTCCTGAACATGACCTCTGTGTGCCCTGAAACCATTTAATTCAAGGTGACCCATAGCGATCTCTGCCGTGCTCTTATCGATGGTGTCATAAGTTTCCTGACGATTATCATTATTGATCCAGGGAATAAAGACAATCTTTCTGCCATCGATTACCTTCTCGGAAGCAGAAGAGATAACCACCACATTACTATACTCTCGTAAGAGTAAGTCCACTGTGTTAATGTCGTTAGTGTCTTTGTAGTAGGCAGTATGATTACCCACAACAGTATACACGTCCACTCCCATATCACAGAGACGGTCATAGTAATTCTTTTTAGCCCACTCCAAAGACCAGAGATCAATAGACCTACGGTTGTCAAAAGTGTCTCCCATATCGATGACACATTTGATAGATTCTCTTTCAAGAGTAGGAAAAAAGACTTCATTGTAGAACTTCAGAAAGTATTCGTGAAAAAACTTACTGCCCTTTCTGGCACCGAAGTGTTGGTCAGTGATGATTGCTACTTTCATTTCCCGATGTATTGATCCCAGAGTTTACGAATATTCTGAGTAATTTCTAATCCACCCGTTTTCTTTTCAAGAATAGTTCCATTGGGAGATGCAATAACCAAAACTGGTGTAGCAGTAACACCATACTCTTTGGCAAGAGCAAGGTTCTCTTCAGGAATAGGTTCATCACTGAAGTCTTCAAGATAAACTTCTTCGATCAACTCTTTACGATCATCCTTAAGTGCATTGATGTATCGTTTGACGAGTCCACAAGGTCCGCAAGACTCTTTTGTGAACATATAAAATTTATTCTGCATGATGAGCTTTTAGATTAGGGTCAGGGTTGCTTTCTGTTCTGGATTCCTTCTTCTTGATGACAATAAATTTATCTGCAGCGAATGTTCCAGCAATCTTAAATTCAAGTTCGGTGCCGTCTTCCCAAATTTCTTCACCACTCTTCTTTCGCATATCAAGAAGGCACTCAAGTTCTTTAATGATCTCAGGTGTAATTTTCATTGACGGTTCAGTTTGTAGTGAATCTTTTCTTTGATACTATTATAGTCTGAAGAGGATCCGTTTGCACCATCCTCAACAACCATCACCTGATCATATCCAGTCTTTTCGATGATCTTGGTTTTAATTTCTAGTTGCTTCTTTTCTTTTTGAATTCGACGTAAGAAGGCATAGTGAATGATTTGAGTGAAGTAAGCAAAGGGGTTAGAAGATTTTGCAGGGTCAAAATTATGAATATACTGAACACAATTTTCGATACCATCAGAGATCATGTCCTCACGAAACATGTAATTGACAAAGTTTGGTTTATATGACAAGTGTGTAGCAATCTTTAAGAAACACTCACCAAGATAATTGGTAATCGTTGGTTTTCCTTCCCATTTCTTTGCACGCTCTTCTTTAGGTTGCTCTTTCAGATCTTTTCCAAACTTCTTCTGATAAGAGGTTTCAACCTTCTTTCTGTAAACAACGAGTGCCTCTAGCAGTTCTTTGTTGTTTACATAATGTTCTGATCTTTCTCGTGTTGGCATAACATCTTTCGATCTTTAAATTTATTTGTTTATATTATAACACAAATATACCGCTTGACACAATCACTTTTCTTCAGTAGAATCACCCTTGTGGTGGTTGTCCGAGACATCTAGCTTATATATTTCTTCTAAACTAATTCTAGCTTCTGCAACAGTTCCTAGATAACCCATTTTTTTATCTGGAGTTACCTGACCATTTTCATCTAGATCATCATCGTCGTCTAGAGTATCATCAAGGAACTTTTTGTAAAATTTTATAATTTCTTTGTTGGTTATTTCAGTGATAGTAATCACTTTATCCATGTTAATTGTATAAACATCTTCATCTGGTATCTTCATCCAGGGTTCTACTTTGACACCAGAATGAATTCCTCTTTTGATAATTTTCATTATCACTGGGTTGCAGAGAATGACAACGCTATTGCCTTCTTTGTCTTTATCCATTGATGCAATTGAGAATATTTCTTCTCCTGTCACCAATTTTAATACGCAGTAGAATTCATCTGTCATTTTCCTTTAGTCTGATGTTTACAAATTCATAGTTAAATTCCTCTTCATTGTAAATTTTAATTCTTTCAATGAGATGGTTGAGTGTGTAATTCTTTCTTGACTTATAGCTACAATCATCAGCAATATCATAAAGAGTAGCAGTAAATTTGTTACTACCCTTACGAAGAACCCTACCAATAGATTGCAGGTTTCTTACTCTTGATTTGCTTGGTGAGGCAAAAATAACGTTGTGAAGGTTCTTGATGTTGATACCAGTAGAGAAGGTGCCGTATGAAGCAATGATGATCGCATTAGATTCGGCTTCAGTGATTGATCGTGCTCTTTCTCTTTCCTCTACATCAACACCACCGTGGATGAAGAAAACTTTTCTATCTTCTTTTACATTGCTATTTATCATATCGTATAATATCTGCCCATGAGTTTCTACTCTTGAGAACAGCACAAGAGTGTTACCCTTTAGATCACAGGCAAGATTTTTGATGAAGTTGTTTCTCTGAGCGTGAGAGATTAGGTATTGAACCTCATCTTCATAGGTATCAAACTTCTGAGGTGTATGCTTTAGGATAAGGATCTTGGCATTGAAGTTAGCAAGATATCCCTTCTTAATCAGTTCCTCTGTTCTAATGATTTTGTATGCTGGTCCAAACAGTCCTTCTAAGACCCATTTGTGCGTCTGTGTGCCGTCTAAGGTGCCTGTGAACCCATATCTATACTTCGCATCACACAACTTGGTCATGATGCTTATAAGGGACTTAGACTTGAATAGATGAGCTTCGTCACCCATCACCACATCAAATCGTTCAAAGAAGGTTTTAGGTAACTTATAGATAGATTGCCAAGTGGTGATAACTACAGGAGCGTCAGTATCTTTGTCTTTACCACCATAGATTTTGTGACAATTAGCAGATGCATCCCACCCGTAATCCTCAAAGTCCTTATACATTTGCTCTACCAGACTTGTCGTGGGAACAACTAGCAGGGTATTTCTGTTGTGAGCTGTATGATATCTCACGAGTGAGTAAATCATCAGAGACTTACCTGAGGCAGTGGGAGATATCAATAATCTTCTATTGTGTTTTAGAGCATCGTATACTCCCTCTATTTGATACGATCTAGGTTCGTGACTACAGATAGACTTCATATAATCACGGACACCCTCAAGAGAAATCATTCCATTTTCTTCAAAAGGTAGACCGTAGTATTTGTTGTCTTCGAATTGATATTCATATCCCATTTCCTCACAGAACTTGACTACCTTGTGGAGGAGACCAACGTAGATTTCTCCACTAGACTGGTTAAACAATCTAATCTTTCCATCCCAATACTTGCTCCTGTATTGTGGCATGAACTTTGCCCCAGGAACTTCAAACGTAAAAGTATCAGACAGTTCCATGTACACATGGGGTTCTGCTTTAATTCGTAGATATACTTCGTTCTTTTTGGAAATGGAAACAGTGTTCATCAGAAACCTCGTTGGAAGTTCTGCCACTCAATAGCGTTCTTGATTTGATAGGTTCTGTTGTTAATTTGTTTCAGAATACTCTCAAGATAATTGAGCATGGCATCATGATAGTCAATCTTCAGACGAATCTTAGATAGTTGTTCGTCTGCGTCTAAATGGTAGTTAAGAGAATCTTTCTCTCTTACTTTGTATGGAAAGGGGTCGTCTTCATAGACTTCTGGATCTGCCTTTCCGTTATAATAATTTCTGCGTTCAAGGTATTTGGTTTTATAAGTTTGTTCTTCCTTCTTTTTCATCAGAAGAACTGTATTATATAGTTCGTGATATTTGGCGTGTAATCTGGGAACCTTGATTGATTCGTCGTGGAGATTGTCTGGGTCAAGGATGGAGTCTTTCGACCACATCTCATTAATAATGTCTAGATTCATGAAGTAGTAGAGACTGTTTCAATATTATAGATGGTATATTTGAATGTAACTGTTGCCGTTATACTTGTGTAGTCAGTGTCTGTTGCGTCAAACTGAAGACCAGAAAGACTATATGGAAATAATCCGTTGAACTTTACTCTAGCAATATTGTTGAACTGATTGTTCAACACTAATAGAGTGCCATCGCTGTACTGACGATCCATGTCTTGAACACCATCATCATCAGTCACAAGATCTTTGAAGTCTTGAATACTATTTGGAAATCCAAGACCTCTCATCCAGTTGTGAACTGCAAGATAGTTTTCCATCTTTTCATCTACAATAAACTGTAGAGAGAAGTCTTCAAAAACCAGACGATCACCTGCAAGTGGCAGTTCTTTCAAATAGTTTGGAGCGTTGACAGTGCCTAGTGTTAATCCAGGCAGGTTTGCAGTATTGGAAAAGAAATCTACCTTAGGAAATCTGGCAAGCGTAAAATTAAATCCTACATTTGCTAGGTAATTTCTATTTTGAATTTGCCTATCAAAAGGATCTCTTCTAGGAGCAGCCATGATTTGCCATAGTTTACTAGTCTATTTATTGGCATAAAAAAAGAGGAGTCCTAAGACTCCCCAACACTTCCTTCACACGGATTACTATTATATCACATTAGAATACTCCTGCAAACACGCTTACAAGATGTTTCGTTGATGGAATTGCATTCAATCAGACACTCATAATAGTCATTGATTTTTTGCTGTTCCAGATCGGATTCATCTACATCGGTTTCTACATGCCTCCATTCGTCTAACTGGGCTCTTGATAATAGATTATGCATTTCAAACTCCTCTTGGTGGACAATAACAAAGGAAGTTCATTTACTGCATTGGACTAGTCCCAATTCTGTATTATATAGTCTACTTTGTGTTAATTCACTAACATTTGTGTCATTGTTACATAAAGACAAAAAAAGAGACCCTTTCGGGTCTCAATGTTAAGTATGTGAAATATGGATCACATGAGGTTGGCAACCTTGACTCTCTGGTAGTAACGGTTGACACCAGGATAGACACGACCCAGACCTTGGTTATCGACATTGCCTTCAGCGAAGGGGTTGGAGATAAGACCATAACGGGTCTTAAAGCCAATCTTGGGCTGGAAGGTGTTCTCACCAACGGCACGAACCATCTGCAGGGGAACGTAGGGGCAGTAGAAGAGACCAGCATCATAGGGGCTGGAACCTTTGTAACCGACAACGTAGTACTGGTTAGCAGCACTGTTAGCAGCAAATGGGTCAATGTAGACTCTGTACTTGCCGTTGATAGTACCAGCAAAGGTGTTGCCAGTGTCATCAACGTTCAGGTTTGCGTTCAGAGCAGGGGTGTAATCAAGTACACCAGCCATGGTCAGAGCGG
>CEVG01054525.1_pt1 | contig 10034 bp, 9 predicted proteins | sample 356511 | NCBI WGS metagenome assembly CEVG01 (sample SAMEA2623426, study PRJEB7988) | marine metagenome | biome: marine biome (ENVO:00000447); feature: surface water layer (ENVO:00002042); material: "saline water (ENVO:00002010), including plankton (ENVO:xxxxxxxx)" | depth 5 m | reverse complement strand
GTTTCACTATTCATTGAATCCAATAATTCCTTGTTTCTTTCTTGTATTAATTTTGTAAAATTACTGATGTTATTATATCCATCATCCGACCATGAAAACGGATGTGTTAGTAGTTGCATCTTCTGTGGCAAATCCCAATAATCAACATGAAATGGATGTCCATATTTCCACTCATGATTGGAATCTGCTAAATAATGAACCCTAAGTTCTTCTGGTCTATCACCACTAAAATAATGAAAAAAGTCCTCACCATAACAATTTATCTTATTGGGAACTTCCACATATTTTTCTAACAAAGTTGGATTACTACCACACCTGTGAAAAGCAAACCTATCAACTTCAAACCCATAATAGTGTTCTAAAGTTTCTATGTCTTTTAATATATAATCAATTAACTCTTCATCTTCCATCATGGGTGGATTTTGATGTAGTCCAATATAATGCCCCATTGATTCTATTTCTTGGATACTCTCAATGTTCTTTTGTGATAGGGCATTGTAAGTATTGTTTCTCAACTGAACTGTATAAGTAGAATGAACATTTAAATCCTCATGTTCAATACGAGCCATCTCTAATGCTCTATCTATGGAAAATTCTATGTCATGTCGTAAGACACAGAAAGAATGAACCTCATCATTGACCTCTGAAAAATCCATAATGGGTAAATTTTGTTTTACCAATGTAATTATATTTCTATACTCAGCGTAACTAAACACCACAGATTACTCCTTCCCTACCAATAAAAGTTTTACCATTACCAGCAACAAATCCCTTGTCTTCACCAATATGTGTGATTAATTTTATAGTACCATCCGAAAGTTTAGAATTGATTGCATCTCTAACAGTTCTGCCTTCATGTCCATAATCATCAAATATAAAAGTTGGATTGTTTAATTGTTTAGACAGTCTATCAATGTCAAAAACCACCTCTTCAAAAGTGTGTCCAGCATCAACATGTACAACATCAACATCTGGTATCTTAAAATTTACATCATAAACATCCGAGTTTATAAATTCAACATTATCAACATCACCACAATTTTCTTTTGTCTTTTCATAATTTACAACATCTCTTTCAACTGCTATCACCTTTTTAAAACATTCTGAATAAACTCTCGTTGTGTTTCCTTGATGACACCCTAATTCCAATATGGTTTTATCTTTGTAACCCTCACCAAATATTCTCAGTATGTCCTCTTTGAATTTACGAGATGTAGTGCTTTTGTTTTCAGCTTTGTTTTCTATTCTGTTCAGTATGAAATTTTCATCATAATTATGTTTTACCAAGTCCCAAACTTGTTTCATCACATGTGTTCTTTGGTCTTTTGGTATGCCAGTAAAAACCCAATTGTAAGCATGTTTGATAAACAAAGGAGTTTTATCTTCATTCAACTGCCAGTTATGTCCAAACATATCTTTACGATGTATGTGAGTTAATTTGTAAACAAAAGGTAGCGTTAAATTCATCTCTACATTGTTAATCTGTAACCAGTAATTTAATGGTGTTTGTTCAGTTCCCTTTCCAACTATCTTGTCTTGTAACTCTACAAAAGTATCCACATTATCATAATACAATTTGGTAAATGATTTAAATACGGCTCTGTGTTGTTCGTTAAAAATCATGGGTGAACTACTGACATACTTTTGTTTGTCAAATTCAAAACCATCAAAGAAATCTTTATATCCTACAATACTCTTGTATATCCAATTTAAATTGTCCGTGTCTCTAACGGCAGTTAATTTATGGTCTGTCAATTCAAAGAAGTTTGGAGCATCCCATTTAATCATGTGTGTACAATCTATCTGACATATTTGGTCATAATCAATACCCCTGCGTTCTATCTCATCAAATACGAATATAGCTTTTTGCCAGTTTACTCTGAATCTACTTAAATCGTCTTCTATTGGTTTTTCAAAGGGTACAAATAAAACATCATTCTTTTTACACCAATACTCCCAAGTCTTACGGCTAATATCCATCCATTCCCATCCACCATACTTATGAGCATACTTGTCATTCTTTACACCTATCCACCAAACAACATTCTTCTTCATACTGCCTCTATGATTAATTTTGATTTATTAGTAATACATTGACCATCTGGTAAACTGAACTTCCAATTATGAGTCGGACACACTATTTTACCATCTATGATTTTTCCCTTTGACATATCACCCTTTGCATGTGGACAGTATCTCTGACATTTATAATCCTTTCCGTTGAATTTCAAGTCAAACATTTCCTCTTCTAATTCATCAAAATGAAAATCCTCATATTCTTTGTATGAAACAGGATCTGCTAGTTTCAAAAATGCCATGAGATGTTCATTATACATATCAGGTTTTCTTCTAGCTTTAAAACCCAAAGTTAAAAAGAACTCTTCCCAAGTCATTCTCTTTTCTAAAATGTGATTTAACCATTTACCTTGAATGTCAAACTCATAAAAATACTCTTCATCATTGAAATGATTGACTTTTTTATTTACAAAGTCAATTATTATTTTTTCTTCATAGTCACCACTAATATTGAACAAAACAGAACCACCTATGTTTTCACACAACCTTGGCGCTGACCTCATCAATGGATAAAAATATTTAATACATTTTCTCCATAAACTATAGTCCACCTTTTCTATTTTACTCAATGCTTCTTTTATGATGTCTTCTCTTCTATCTTTATATTTTTTGAGATAACCCACTTTATCGGTAAAACATTCGTGTTGTAAATTATGTTTCCAATCATCACCGACCGAATCACCTGGCATCAACACCATAAATTTTTTGGAAATACTTGGGTGATTTTCTTTAAAAAAATTATATATGTCTGCTTCATTTGGAAAAGTATTTTCTACTAAAAAATTTATGTGATAAGTATCATTCTGTAAAAAACAAGGGGGTCCTGCAAACGGAATATAGAATTTAGGATTCAACTCATTGATAACATTTAGTATTACTTGATACTTGAATAACCTCTTATCCTTACACAAGTCATACATCTTGTCGTCATCATAATCATAGACCAAAGGATACCAACTAGCACCTGAATATTGTTTTAGCAAGTAGTCAACCTCATACCTTCTCTTTATCCAATCGAGGTCTTTTTGTGACGGTTTCATATCATTGAAATTAACAATCACTTCATTATTCATTTCAAAAATCATAGCACTATCTTCTTGTCCCATTGGAATTTGAATCATTGGTGTATACTTTACATCTCCTAATTTAAAAGTAGTTCTATCGTCCACCTCTATGATTTCATTTACTAAATTATCTTTTAATAAATTGATGTATCTTTTGTTGATAAAATTAGCAGTAACTATCTTTGTCGATGAATTTAATCTCTTTAAAAACTCTATATCACAATGGTCTTCATGCTCGTGTGAAATACAAACATAGTCCAACCCATCAATCCAACCAAAGTCAATATCAGTATTGTCAGGATATTGAAACCAAGTTGATTCGTAAGCACCTTTTTTAGAAAACCAAGGATCTGTTACGATGGTAACTTCATCGGTTTCTAAATACAGACTAGCATGACCTAAGTATCGTATCAATTTGACTCCTTGTAGGCATCTTCATACCAATCCAAGTAATCACTCATACCATCTTCAAATGTTGTGAACTCAAAATCACCAAATTCACCCTCGTACCTATCCAATGATATGGAAACCTTTTTGGGTGCTGAAGAAGCAACATCATTGTTTACCTTTCCTTTGACCACCTCTTTACCAAATCTATTACCGATTATCTTTGCCATATCATAAATTGTGGTTTCCTCTTTACCACCCACATTGTAAACCTCATGTTTACCTTTCAGTAGAATGTTTATCAACATGATGCAACAATCCGATATGTGTTGATACTTTCTAAAAGCAGAACCATCATCGAATAAATTTATGGTTTCGTTTTCAATACCCTTTAAAGTCAACTCACTCATGACACGGGTATCTTCCATTACATGACCAGGTCCGTAACACAATGAAACCCTAGCAGATTTTACATTATATCCCTTTTCTCTTAATAATCCAACATTGTATTCGCCCGTGACCTTACCGATTATGTAAGGAGCTCTTTTGTGCCATAGGTCAAGTTTCAACTCATCTGTTTCACAATGTGGTTTAGTTATGTCGTTTAGAGCATACACCTCTGAACTACTGATGAACAACATCTTTGATTTCTTTCTTTCAAACATTACACTTTGAAAAGTCCTAACCATCGCATCTACATTTAATTGATATGTTTTTTCAGCATCTGATAAAAATTTATTTGGTTGTGCATATCCAGCACAGTAAATACAAAAATCTATCTCATCAAAAAACCAAGAGTCATTTGTCAAATCTCTTGAATAATATTGAACATCTTTTCTATAAATTAAATTACCTAATCTTTTAGGATCATCACTCAAACTTGTCAACACTAACTTAGAATTAAAATCATGTTCATCATTAAGATACATGAAAAATTCTGATAAAAAACCACCAATCAATCCGTTGGCGCCAGTAATCAAAATTGTCTTGTCTTTGAATTCATCTAAATTAGAACCCAAAGTGTTAAATATTTTTTCCATTGATTTTGTTAAGAATTTATTCATTTTATATCCACGATAGTTTTTGTATTATTGATTGCCTGTCCATCCCAGCATCTCTTCTTAAATTACTAAAGTTTCCATAATTTGTCAAGAACTTTCTTTCCAAACCTATTCTATTTACAACCACATTAAATGTCTCGGAAACAAAGTCACCCAAACCACCTATTGTAAAGTGATTCTCAACACTATATATTTTTTTGGCATTTTCTATTACTTTGGAAATCTCCAAATAAGATTCTTTGTTAATGCTGGATAATGTAGGAACATAAATAACTCCAATGTTTGGTGACTCTAAAACATCATCTAAAATATGACCACTCACAAACACCCATCTATCGTCTTTGGATTCCCTAACAACTTTCATAACCTCTGGCTCTACTTCAAAATCTTGTGAGTGTTGTTCTTTGGATAATCTAAAATATTTAGGTAATCCATTACCCCAAGTTTTTTCAAATAAAGTTCTGAATTCTTGTGGTGTTGATGGTTCAAATACCTGCATGTTTGGAATCAATCTCATCATGGCTATGTCACCGTAACAATGATGTGTACAACCCAAATCGGAGTAATCGTAAGTCCCCCCAACCGTTACAATTGTTACTTCTGTATTTTGATATCCAATATCGTTTTTTATCTGTTCAAAAGCTCTCTCCACAAGAAACGGAGCAATAGTATGAATGATAGGTCTCATACCCTCGATTGCCATACCACTTGCCATTCCAACCATTGATTGTTCACAAATACCGATGTTGTAAAATCTATCAGGTGCTACTTCCTCTGTTTCCCTCAAAAGAAAGTGACTTATGTCACCAACCATCACCACAGACTTGGAATCACTCTTTACGGTCTCTAAACATAATTTAGCAAACTCCCTTCTCATCCTATCACCTCTATGAATTTTTCGTATTCCTCATCGGTTGGAGCACGATGATGCCAAGCAAACATGTTGTCCTCTATTTCTTTCACACCCTTACCCTTTACCGTATTTGCCAACACAACCTTTGGTTTATCAAAGACAGACATTGAGTCAATCAATTGTTCCACATCATGACCATCTACTAAAGCAACATCACAACCAAATGACTTGAACATCTTGGTGTTTAAATTAGGTTCTAATGACCTGATTTGAGATTTATTATAATCAATGATAACAATCAAGTTATTTAATTTATTACTAACGGCAATCAATAATGATTCCCAAATAGAACCCTCGTTTGCTTCCCCATCACCCACGATACAAAATATATTACCCTTTTTGTTTTGTATCTTTCTAGCCATGGCAGCACCCACAGCTATTGGAAGTCCGTGTCCCAATGAACCCGTAGAGGCATATATTTGGTCTAATTTATTTCTATCAGGATGACCACCTAACTTTACATTATATTTACCAAAGTTCAAAACCTCATCTAAAGGAACATGACCTTGTAGATGTAACATAGCGTAAAGTGCCAAACACCCATGACCTTTACTCAATACAATCTCATCTTCTTTTTGTTGTACTTCCGAATATGCTTTCAGTATCTCAACCAATGATAAAGCACTTGGCATGTGTCCATGTTTAGCATGATGAGCAGCCTGAATGATTATTCTTCTCATATCTTTGGTGTTCATGAATCCCTCGGTTGTAAAATTGGTTTATCGATTGGCCAGAATATGTCCAAAATAGGATCGTCCCATTTCAAAGTAAACTGTTCATCGATATCAGGATAATCTCCATCGTATGCCCATTTATACAATATGTTGGCACTTTCACTAAGTATCAAATAACTGAGTCCTACACCTGGCGGTAATACTAAAATATTTCTATTGTGAAGACTTAATATTTCCCAACCCCATTCTGCAAAAGTTTCGGAGTCCTCTCTGTTGTCAACAATGACACAATAAACCTCACCATGAACACAGGTTATTAATTTAGTTGTTTTGTAATCACCGTGTATGCCACGAAGAACATTTTTTGATGAAGAGCTTATCTTATCTCTAACATAGTTGTTTTTAGAATCTATCGTGTTATCATAAACCGTATAATAATAACCTCTGTGGTCTTGGTATGCATCTTGTTCAATAAATTTAACACCCTCAAAATTACAATCTTTTATTTTTCTACTTGTGAATTTTTTATTCATCAATGATAACTCCTAGCGTTTATTATATCACAAACGTATTCAATCTCTTCTGGTTTTAATCTTGGATGATTAGGGACATAAAATCCATACTTGTCTATCTCGGTAACATTAGGTAATTCTAACCTACCGTATCTTTTAACATAGAATGGCTGAGTTCCCATTGAACCACAAATCATTGGTCTTGTTTCCACACCACTATTGATTAAAAGTTCTACTATCTTTTCTCTATTTGGATGAATTATTGGATAAGCAAAGTTAGAGGTAAAATTATTTAAATCATATTCTATTTTCCAATAATCATTTTTTATCAATGAGTCATATAAGTGTAAATTCGTTTCCCTTTTGACTCCCCAATCGTCTAACTTGTCTATTTGATGAATACCAAGAAATGCCTGTATTTCTGTGGCTCTTAGATTATAGCCAGAGTAATAAAAAGTATACAATGAGTCAAACTCACTTATGTCCCAATCTTGTTGAGCGTCAAATTGTGTCTGTATGTCCCAATCTCTACCCCAACCGTGACTTCTTATTGACACCAAAATATCATACAAATCTTTATCATCCGTGGTTATCACACCACCCTCAATGGTAGAGATGTGATGTCCAAAGTAAGTTGAAAAGGAAGACATCACCCCAAATGTTCCAAGCTTCTTTTCCCTAAACTCACTACCCAAAGACTCACAGGCATCCTCTAATAAAATAACCCCATGTTCATCACACAACTCTGTTATCCTTTTCATGTTCGGACAGAAACCCAATACAGATACCAAAAGTAAAGCAGATGGTTTTTCCTCTATGAATATTCTTTCCAAGTGTTCTAAATCAACAGATAAATCTATCTTATTGGAATCACATAATATCGGTTTAAAACCCAACTCCATAACTGGTGCTAAATCGGTAGCCCAAGCAACAGATGGCACTACAACACTCTTGAGATTGAAATCCAACTTTTGATTTAACGCACTTAACATCAGTAGATTTGCAGATGAACCTGAATTACAAAATATAGCGTATTTTCTACCCATCCAATTAGCAAACTTCTTTTCAAATTCAAGATTCAATTCACCTTTGGTTAATCTTGGATATCCTTTCAACCAATCAATCAACCTATCTATGTCGTGATTGTCAATTGTATTTTTTACTAAATTTATTTTATCCATATAACTCTTCTATTTGTTTTCTAACTTTCTTAAAACTAAACTCTTCATTTACTTTATTCCAAGCATATTCAATAGCCTGAAATCTCTTAACTTCATCACTTACATACTCATCCATCAATTCCTCTAAAATATTCTCATCACAAGTAGCACTATTTGGGTATAGAATTTCATGGGATTCATTAACACCACCAATATGTATAGAACCAACGGATGCCACTTGAATACATTGACCGCCAGGATGGATATTAATGGGATCTAAATTAAAATGATATAATGACGGAGACCACAACTCTACAAATTCTCTTTGAGACAGATAATCAAACTTTTGACCTTGTTGTAATGATTTATATCTTATTGGTAAATTATGTTTTTCACCCATACGATTGGCAAACTCATAAGTCTTACCCCTACGGTGCATCGGAGCTGGTAAGTAGGCATAGATACTATTTTCTTTTTCATCACTATAAAAAGTATCAAAGAAAAACTCCGTATTCACTGGTTGATTTGTAAAGTTTATTTTACGGCCTGTTATCTGTTCAATCTTGACAAACTCATCAAGGGTTTTCATCCTACCAGCAGCTTCAGCGTGAATGTAATCACATTCATTCAAGAACTTAATTCTGTTTTCGTATCTGTGTTCTTTTACATAAACTTCTTTTAAATAACCAACTATGGTGGCATTTTTATATTTATCCCTTAACCTACCAACACAATATCTATCATAGTGTTCATCATCCAATCCATTTCTTTCATTTGCATAAAATACAACATCAAAGTCGTAATCTGGTAATTCATCCCATTCGGCTAGATGTAAGAAAACACCATCACCCCAAAGAAAGGTAAAATTATGTGTCGATGGATAGCATTGTGGGGAAACAGAGTGGTGATAGGTGTATGGTTTTCCATCAAAGGTATGACCTGTTGAGTCCTTTACATAATAAGAACTTATGTTTATTGCTTCATCCCAAAAAAGACCAACTCTCATTACTTTATGACCTCACTTATGTAATCTTTTATGTCCAAAGTTGGTGTCCAATCTAGCTCTTGATTGGCTTTTGTATAATCAGCCAAAGTAAACGGATATTCACCTTTTCTTGCTGGAATGTACTCAACCTCCGTTTGACCAAACATTTCTGCTAACTCATTTATTGAATAATTCTTACCTCTACCCAACTCATAGGCTTGTCCACTAGCTATCGGATTATCACCCAATAGATTGAAACCACATCTGACAATTCCATCCACGATATCATCTATGTGTGTAAAATCTCTTCTTTGTTCTCCGTCACCAGTAACGGTTAGTGGTTTGTTCTCACGATATTGTTTTTCAAAAATACCAACAACTGTAGCATATGCTCCATCTTCCAATTGATGTTTACCATAAACATTATAAAATCTACAAATAGAAGTTGGTAAATCATACACCTTATTGTATAATTCACATAACTGTTCACCACCATATTTTGACCAAGCATAAGGGCTACCCCATAGACCATGATGAAGTGTACTTGAACCGGCAAATACAACAGGTGTTTTACTACCTCTTGCCCACTCCAATGTGTGTAGAGCACTATTAAAATTATTTCTTATTGTCTTTAGTGGATCTTTTAAAGACGGTTGTATTCTAGCCAAAGCAGCCACATTAAATATTAAGTCAAATTCATCCTCTCTCCAATAAGGATATGTGCTATGGTCTACATAAATACTTAACATCCTTTCACTTGCTAAATCATACTCATGATAAGTACAACCATCTTGATGATTGTGTTTGAAACCTGTAGAATAATTATCTACGGCATGAACCTCATGTCCATCTTTTAATAATCTCTTTATCAAGTTAGTACCGACAAATCCGGCACCACCCATTACCATTATTTTCATCTTTGAATCCTACTGTATTTTTGATTTTGTTCTTCTTGTTTACTAATTGTCTTTGGATGTAATATACAAAATGGTTTTTCCATTGGTAAAGTAGCATATGTTTGATAACCCGTTATCATCTCGTGAACCTTGTATTGCCATCTGATATTTGGTCGGTTACGAAAAACTCTACCTTGCCAATCAGGAAAGTTTATCCATCCCTCTTGATTTACTTGCCATCCCCAAGTCTGAATATATTGTTGAGTCAATCCCTCGACCGTATTTATCCGTGGTAAGTAAATTAAA
>CEVG01018814.1_pt1 | contig 10037 bp, 6 predicted proteins | sample 356511 | NCBI WGS metagenome assembly CEVG01 (sample SAMEA2623426, study PRJEB7988) | marine metagenome | biome: marine biome (ENVO:00000447); feature: surface water layer (ENVO:00002042); material: "saline water (ENVO:00002010), including plankton (ENVO:xxxxxxxx)" | depth 5 m | reverse complement strand
ATCCAAACTCCTGACACATAGGATCCATATCAGTAGATTCTATATTCATCTGAGATTCAGGCCATTGTTTACGTAGTTGATATGCCATCATTCCATACCAACCACCCAATACTAATAATTTACCGGCGTCATGATTATATAATTCATAAAACTTTTTTGCGAGATGTTCTTTTCCAATCCAATGATTGTGATCCATAGAATGAGATAAATCTTTAATTCGATAAAGATCATCTACACCGTACATAGATTCATTATATACTTTCTCGCTTAGTTTTATAGTACGGTATAATATCTCCGAATTGTACATCTAATTCCTCAAACGATACAATAGCTGCATCTTTTATATTCTTTTCGTGTTTCATAGATCGTACGAAGTCACGTTTAAATGTTTTCATCTTTACGTCTTCATGAGCCAGGAATCTATCCATACCTCCTGAATATTTTCTCATAAAGTAATCTCGTAAACCATGATTATTAAAATGATTCCATATTTCAAAATGACTAAGTGCTTTCCATGCCATTACTGAACTATGTATAGTTACATCATAACTAGATAATCTACCATATCTTTTTTTATCTTTTTTCCATGGCGCGGGACATACATGTAACGTATCCCAGTCATGATCGGTAAATCGTGTAAAAATACAGTCTTGCACAAACGTGTCTAAATCTAAGTAAATATTATAATGGCCTTCTCTTACATAAGGCATAGAAGGATCAAAGAGGCGTAGTTTATTCCATACGCCTTTTAATGTAGGATCTGTTTTTGCAGGAATAACTTCGATACCAGATGTTAATCCTTCCGGATCATCAGTATAACAATAAAATTTAAACCAGCCGGCTAAATAATATCCTCTGGCGTGATAACTAATTTCTCTAAAAAGTCTATTAACAAATCTTGAATCGTACTTGCTACCAAACTTAACTGTGATTATGTTGAATATCATTGTATACTGCAAATAATTCAGGAATGCTTTTTGCTTTCCTTACTTTCATTTTAATTTCACGGTCTTGATTATTTTTAACTTCGGGTAAATTAAAAATAGCTAATTTAGTTTTAAAAACCATATCTTCATTTTTAAAATTATCTATAATATATTCAGCAACTTTTTCAGGCGTATATCTTATAGGAGCAGAAGGCTTATTAAATTTACTTAATAAATCTGTTTTAACTTCTTGTTGAATAATATTAATCTGACTTTTTTTATACGCATCAGCTTCTTCATATCTTTGTTTTACTTGTTCATCAAGTTCATCTTGAAGAATTGATAATTGCTTTTCTCTATACGTATCAACATCAGCAAATCCCTCAGCGATACGTCTTTCCACTTGTTCGTCAACTTCAGCCTGTAATATCTTTAGTTGTTCTTCTTTGTATGCTTCGACTTCTTTATATTGCTTATCTATAGCAGCTTGTATACCCTTATATCCTTCTTGTACTCTGCGCTCTACTTGTGCGTCAGCTTCTTGTAATTGTTGTTCTCTGTATTTCTCAAATATTTTATAACGCTCTTCATCTTGTTTGTCTAAATCTTTCTGAGCATTTATAACCCATTCGTCAAACATCACTTTTGCATGATTAAGAATATTATCGTTTTTAGCCTGTGTAAGATTTTTATAATATTTTTGTGTATTGTCTTGAATATCTTCAATAGAATATTCTTCAATCAAGTCAAGAAAATCTTGATTATCATAATTCAATTCTACAATGTAATGAGATAATGTTTTTGAATCTGTTTTTTGTTTATATAAAACTTCTATTGTTTTTTCATTACGATCAACAAATTTTACAGACTCTATTTTATTTGAAAACAGTGCCATAATAAACCTTTCACTATAGTAATCCTATCCCTAAATAGGTTGTAGTTTGTAATGTTGCTGTTCCATCTGGAACGCTTTGTGCATAATATATAGTCGCATTAGGATTAGGAGCATTTTGATCTTGTCTAATAATTTGTCCTGAAGCATATGTATCACCTATACCTGTACCTCTTGCAATCATTCCTTGACCATTTAAAAATGCAGTAGATCCGTATTGATAACGTAAAGCAATATTTTGTGATGCTCCTTGTACAGACCAATACTGGACTAAATCTAACATCATATCCTGAAATAAATTTTTAGGAATAGTTTTAAAATTTTGATTAGATACCATTACAGCAGGTCTAGTATATGAAAATTCAGAAGGAGCGTTAATTCTATGTAAATAATAATCAACTGTAAATGTATTGTCTATCTGATCTACAACTTCTGGTAAACTACCACTTTGAAATGCTGTAATATCTGCAATAGTATCTCTTGCAATAGGACTATTACTTACTAAGGTCGCATCCGTTTCAGAAGTATTTGTAGAAATAAAATATGTCCCACCAGCAATTGCTGGAACTAATGATTGACTAGCTAATGATTGCAATGCCGGCTTAATAAATGTATCAACCATATCTTGCCAACCAGCAGCTTTGACATATCCACTTGCATCGTTATAAAATATAGGATAAGAAAGACCGGTATATGCGCTACCAGCTCTATTTTTATATGGAAACGGATAACGCCATACCATATCTAAAAGTGTTTCGTTATATGCAACTGCTTTATATGAAACAGAGCCAGGAGTTGGAAATGGAAATGATGCGGTGGCGGCTTCACTAGCTTGTAATCGATTATCAGTTATCGTGGAAAGTTTATATTCCCAACCTGTTCCATCATCAGGTCCAGAAGTGACAGATAACACTATCCCCGGATTATTAGCATATAATCTTATTACTTCATTAATAATTAATTGAACTTCTGCAGAAGTCATCTCCTGCAGATCCCCACTAGGTTCGTTAATTTTGAGGGGCCTTATGACAGCCATGTTTAAGCTCCTGCGCCATAAAACGTCTTTAAAAGAGTTCCCGCAGAATCATAAACTTCTAGACTTGAAACTGACAAAAGTTGATCTTGACCGATTGCATCATTAGCCATTTTTGATAATGTAACAGAAGAGTCTGCAAGGTCTGAAGTATTAACTGGAAACTGACCACCTATAAGATTTAAGATTTGCGCAGAATCTAAGAAGCTTAAACCAGCTAATGTAGTAGTATTACTACTAACTTCGGTATGTAATTCGTTAATTGCTTGTACAAGATCTGAATCCCCGCCAGTGGCAAGGTTAGCTAAGTCACCGATTTTATAACTAATCTCGTTTGTTTTTTCTCGCCATGTATTAACTAAATCATTTAGATCTACAAAGGTTCTAGCCATTTTTTTCCACCAATTGTTTTAATAAGGATTTTATGTCAGACATATCTTCCTTCATTTCTTGTACGTCTTCTTTCACTCTTTCAAATTCTAAAGCTCGTTTTTTTCTTTCAGCCTTTAACGCTCTTGCCTTTTCTATACCAGCAATATCAGTATTTAATATCGCATTCGTATTAGGATCTCTGAATAAATTTTGAGATCCTTCTACCTTCTTAAATTTTCTTTCCATTATACAGCCAATGCTATCACGCGTAAATCTTTAAACTGAGGAACTCTAGCGTTATTTGAACTTCTCATTACAAATTTAAGTATAAACCTGTTAAATGGTACAGATAATCCTCCTGGTCCACCAACTATATATTCATAATCTCGGAATATACCAGGGTTTTCATCTGATGGTAAGATTCGCTCTTTTGGAACTTCTATCCAGTTTGTTTCATCAAACGATGCATCATCACTGATTGCTTTATAATAGACATCAAAATCTGCTACAGAAGGTCTATTGGCAGCAAGAATAATTTTTAAACCAACTGCACTTGCTGCTAATGTCACAGGTCTTGTAATATGTTTAGATAGATGAGTACCACCAGTTTTATCTGTCTCTACAACAAGATTTATCGGAGTATTGATATTATTTAAACTAGATCCGTTTGAATCCTGATTATCAATTCTATTATGTGTTAGCCATAATGAAGATCTTTGCATATCAAGTACAGGAGAAACATAAGCAGAAGTAGTTGTCATATCAACTTTAATAGTTGATGACTTTTCACCTGCAGCTAAATTCAATGTTTCAATTGCATCATTAGCTACAACTCTAGGAGAAGAGAAGAAATTATTTTCTTTTAATACAAGAGTTGAGAAGTCTGCTTCTTGACTATAAGGCGTTTCTGTTCCAGCATTTGATTTACCAGAAATAAATTTACCGCTAACTTCTATTTTTGTTGATTGTGGTAAGTTTGTTTCAATATATGGGAATACACTTTCAAAAGAATAGTTTTGAGAATTTGTAATTACAGTTCCACCGATTGAAAGAGAAGCTGAAGCTGCAGAATCAGCAGCAAACGTAATGGTATCATTATCAGCACTATCAATTGTTCGTGTACCAATAATCGAAGATCCCTTAACTCCAGCATATGTAGTCGATGAATCAAATCCTGAAATGACCACATTATCGCCAGGGACAAAACCGTGATCAGCATGTCTCATTACCATACGAGTAGCACCATTTGTTGTACTAATAGGATCAGCATCAAGTAATCTCGTAGGTACACTAGCGTTTCTAAGTATAGCATTTGAAGTAGCAGTACTAAAATCGGCTCTATATAATTTAAACATTAGGTCTTTTGTTTGATCAGGAGACCATGTTGTAGTATTTTGTGATTTAAATAATGAGCCCAATGTTGGCTGAGATGTAATACGTTTTTCTGTAGAATTTAAAATAAATTGTTCAGTTTCTGCAATATAAACGTTATAGTTATCTGTTTCAGCAATGAGAACAACTGCATATTCTTCATATGGAAGTAAAAAGACAGGTTCTTCAAACTCAAATGTAGTTGCAGCAGTCGCATCAGCAGAAGTAGTTACAGCTGACGGTGATTTAAATACACGAGAACCAGGTATAGTTTCAGTCGCAGAAGGACTACCATTTACCATTGGTCTTAATTCTAATGATACTGGAATAGTATCATCTTTTGTTTGGAAGAATATATCAACCTTACTTAAGAAAACACCATCCTGATCTGGAATAAAGAATGATTGAGCTAATGGATCTCTTTGTCGTACAGTTCGTGGAGGATTTGTGACAACGTTATTAACACGTCTTTCTCCAGTAACCACATTCCAAGTATTAACGTTTGCTGTACCTCTAGCTGTTCTAGATGAAGCAGAAGACGAAGAAGTCGTACCGGTTACAATATTTCTAACTCGTGTAGATTGAATCGTTCGTTGTCTAGTTTCAAGAGCACCACTTGAAGTAAATGCAGCTACTCCAATAGAAGTTGCGGCATCTTCATTATCTGATGTAATGTCTAAAAGTTTTAATTCTCTTGTACCTGTTCTAAATCTTAATCCACTTACATTTGGAATAAAAAATTCACCTTCTACAACCCCTTCAGCATTTGTAAATAGCGAAGTCGCTCCATCAGGATGTCCACTATTTCTATCGTATCTGTTTCCAACTTCGTTATTGGTTGTAGAAACTCGTGTAAATGTATCTGATTTGACCCAGTTATCTACGGCAACTCCATCAAAGAATGGAAATACTCGAGTATTCGGTTTCATACCTTGACATTTGAAACTTACACGCCGTGATCTCATAAATGGAATCATTGCCACATCTATAACTCTATTTCCTACAACACTTCGAATTGTAGAAAATGACGCAACTCTTGCGGTTGCACTAGTGGTTGTAGTTGTAGTTGTGGTAATAGTATCTGTACGATCCCATGATCCTCTCCAGTTACCTGAAGAAGAAACAACACCACTATTAACTTGATTTGTACTTGTACTAGTAGAAGAAGAACTTCCAAGAGTTTGAGATCGAGTAGTACCAACCGTAGATCCTGCCCAGTTCCACTGAGAGTTATTAAATAGTTGTGATTGATTTCCAGTAAATTGGTTTATTGTTCCACCACCAACAATAACATCTGCAGCTTGTCTTGTTTCTCTCCACTCATCAGATGCTGGTGATAATTCCATCGCACCCATATTTGTAATAACAGAGAATGGGTTAATGTTCATAACGCCTGAAACTTGAGGCTGATCAATATATACTACATGATTAAATTTCTTATATACATTATCTCCTTTCAGAACCGTATTGGTAGAAAGATCTGAGTCATATATAAGTCTTATAGCTTCTTCTGAAAATGAAGGTCTTAGTAATTGTGATTGTGGATCTATAGCTGCTCTATATTCGTTACTAAATGCACTAGATCCTAACTGATCTTTAAATCCATCAACAAGGAATCCAGCTTTAATTCTGTCATTTCCTGTAGAATCAAATACGTTAAAGTTAGATAATCCTGTTTCAATTAATGATAATGCAGTAAGTTCAAATAAATTATCTACTTTTTGAGATATGCTACCAATGTCGTCCATAGTAAACAGCTTTGTTTCATATGGCGCCAAGTCTGCATCAGAATCACTCTTTGTAAAACTTTGTAATTTTACGTCAACGAGTAAAAGATCTCCGTCTGGCTTAATTGGAAATTGCGGTTCAAGAGCAGATGTACCAAGCAAGACTTTGATGTTACCATCTTTATCGAGTACGATTTTATCATATCTTGGAAGATAATATTCAACATCAGTTGTAATCAAATCAGTATTAGTTGGTAATTCGTTAATACGAGCAGTACCACCTGTAAAGTCTGAATCGCCGTCAGTTTTACGTGGTCTAAAATCTAATACGTCATGTAAAAATACTTTTGTTCCATCGTTTAATGTATGAGATGGAATGTCTTTATAATCTACCTGACCGGTATATGAGTTAACTGCAAAGAAATCTCCAGAAGCACCATGTGTAAAATATCTAAACTTAGCATATACATTACCACTTGGTGCAGCTTTGTCACCTTTTAGAATTAATCGTGCAGGAGAATACCAGTTATCTCTTTGACCATTATCAACAATAAAATCATTAATTAAATCTGCGCCGTCTGAATCTGAATCACGAAGACGATCAAGCTTAAATAAATCTGGTTTTTGTAGAGGTATAAATGCTGTACCACTTCCATCAGATTCTATAGCTCGTGTAACAGTAGTTTCGACAAGAGTTTTTGTACGTACACTACCAGCAGCTTTATTCACCTTCGCGATAATTTCAATATTAGAACTTGTTGGACCACCACTAATTGTTGCGGCCTGGGTACCAGCACCAGTAATTGTCGGATTAATAACCGAACCAGATGAGTCAACGACAACGATCCAATCATTTACACTACCAAACGTTTCACCAGTAGCTGTTAATGTTAACGTAGCAGCGCCTGAAGGATCGAGCGATGCGTTAAATGCACGATATACTTCTAATGATATATCTGATAGAGTTTTTGGCCTTTGGAATGGTAAGTCAAAGAATAGGTTATTATTACCAACATCTCTTAAGATTGCATTGCCATTATCTAAAACTAAGTTTGCATAATCAAAGGTACTACCACCAATCGATCTGACATTTGCAAAAGATTGTCCAGCATTCATTACAACATCAAAGATATAAAATCTATAATATGAACCGTCTTCTTCTACAGCGCGAATACGACATGTACCAATAGTTGAACCACCATGGTCAACAGCAGAACGCAAGTTTCTATTTTGAAACACGTTAATATTTGGCAAACCTTTAAGATCGGTAACTGTAATATAATTACCATAACTTGCTGGCGATACTTCATTATTATTTGTTTGAGTATCTCGTGCTTTTGGAATACGTAAACGTGTTGGGAATGTTTTTTCTATTCTATAACCTGATACGTATGCTAATCCTTCAGACACAGTCGCAATAAGATTTGCATCATTAGAATCGTCTTCATAATTTACAATAAACGGATTGATAAAAAAATCGCCGTTAATATCTGATGTACGCTTGGCCATTCTATCTTCAATTCGCGCATATGCATCATCACCAGTTACAACATCAAATACAACACCGTTTCTTATTCTTGCATAGTAAACAAAATTTTGATCTGAGTCTACATCCGCCTGTTCAATAAGCGTCATCTTAATTCTATAACGGTCAGCACCAGGAGCAGAAGTATTTGGCGTCGCCCCTTGATTATCATAAAGAAGTTCAGAATCCGCAGCAGTCACAATATCTTGAGTTACTAAAAATCCTACGGTTGCATCAGGTTGTTGACCATATTTACTTAATATAATAGATTGTTTTTCACAAAATACAAAATGACCTTGTGTAAAGAAATCACCACGTTCTACCGAAAATCTTGTACCAAATCCTGTAGCAGGGTTTGCAGTAGTATTTGTAGTTTGAACTGTTAATGTAACACCTGAATTTGTACCAACTATATCTTCACCAGGAGTCATAACATTTGGTGAAGTAAATGAAGAAGCCGATAATGTGTCTACATATGCAACATAAATTGTTGCAGGATCGGTTGCGGTTGCAGCAACGACTTCTAAAATTTTAGCTTTAAATGCTGAGCTTTGACCAGTAAATTCATCGCCAACTATAAGAGACGTATCTGAAGGTAAGTTGTTTGTGGTTGTATTAAGCTTAATGAATTCGTAACGAGTATTAATACTCGGTCCACCAGGATTAACTGATGCGCCTTCTTTAAAGATATTACGAGCAAATCTTTCAACTTCTTTTTGTTGTATCGTTTGAGCCTGAGTTAATTCTCTTGCCTGCAGAGCACGGCCAGAATTAAACAGAATTCTATGATAGTTATTACTGTCTCTATAATCGTCTTTATACGTATCCGCAAAGACTTTTTCCGTAAATTTTGTCGCCATTTAAATACTCTACAGTTGAATTATAACTTTAATATCTTCAGTTTGTGCAGGATCTCTTTCAATCGCTGCTCTATTATCAATATACAAAAGGGTACCAGAAAGCGGGCTAACTGTTCCAGCGATATAAGCCAAATTATCGCCATCAACAGAAGCTGAATCTAAAATACCTTCACCATTACCATCTGTCTCTGTAATAGTTTCGCCTTCGATAAAAGAAAGGAAGCCAGTAGAATCGGTTTGATGATACCATACATAGCTTGAATCTGCATTATCAATATATGCTTTTGCAGCAGATGTAGATCCTTCAATTGTTTTATCTTCACTAAAATTTTGTGCAATAGAACCAAACTTAAGTTTTCTTAAAACATTTGCTGCAGGCCCTTCAAAATCTGAATCTGCAGAATCTGGACCAACTTTTGGATCTTTAATTATTCCTACTTGTCTAAAATCATTACTTGTTATGAATGAATTTGTTTCATCGCCAATTAACTGAGTGTTAAACATAATAGCGGTTGAACGAAGATCATCTCTTGCGTCTCCACCCATTCCTAACGGTGTTGATAAAACAGCACGTGCATGTGCACCCGATCCACCGCCTCCTGAGAAAACAACTGACGCATAATCGTATCCAGCGCCAAAAGATTTTCCAGCACCAGAATCATTCATCTCAACTTTCACGATTGTTCCGTTATACACAGTAGCAGTTGCACCAGGAGATTTTGTTCCGTTACCAGTAAATGTAATAGTTGGAGCAGATGTATATCCTGTTCCACCATTATCTATTTTTACTCCAATAACTTGTCCTTTTACAGCGGCATCTTGAATTGCTTTTTGTTCTTGTTCTAACGCAGGATCTGACGCATCCGCTGAGTCAATGAATTGTACAGGAATATAATTAGCCGATGTAAACTTTGTTGATCGTAAGGCTGTTTGTCCATACAAAAATTTCCATACGTAACCATCTGCAGTTGTAATAGGATTTACAGAAGATCCAGTTGGCTTCACGGTTGATGCAACAGCTGAACCTGTATTATCTTTACCTTGTTGTAAACAAATATAAACAGAAAGTTCGTCAGTCATAACATAATAAGCGTTTGTTGGATAACCTTGAGTATGATCGTCATACGAAGCATAGATTGTACCAGAAGACCAGTTATTACGAGGAATCACGTATGAAACATCTTCACCTTTTTTCATAGCTTGTAAATTTAGACGAAAATCTCTTTCTTCTTTTGCAGTATTTAATGGAGTAGGAGCAACGTCTGTAGCATTCCAATCATTGGATCTACCAATACCAATATAGTACGTAGCCGCAGAATCTACAACGTTTG
>CEVG01024630.1_pt1 | contig 10049 bp, 6 predicted proteins | sample 356511 | NCBI WGS metagenome assembly CEVG01 (sample SAMEA2623426, study PRJEB7988) | marine metagenome | biome: marine biome (ENVO:00000447); feature: surface water layer (ENVO:00002042); material: "saline water (ENVO:00002010), including plankton (ENVO:xxxxxxxx)" | depth 5 m | reverse complement strand
TCTTCTTTGTTTTGAGTTCTTTTGTTAGAATTTTCCTAATAATATTTGATGCTTCAGACTCAGCACCAAATACAGTCTCCGAGTTTCCAAAAATATTAACTACTTCATTCTTGATATACTCATCGGATACACAGTTAATTAAATATGTCTCATTGCTTTGATTAGTTCTAACACGCGCTTGAATATGGTATGATCTGAAGAAATAACTTCTATTTACAATACTACCTTGGATTTCTAATCTAACTTCTTCAGATCCAGTCAAGGATCCAATAACGCCACCAGCATCTTCTAATACTAGTCTTGCTTCCATGCAAGGGTTTGCAATACTTTCATAGATTTCAAAACCTCTTAGGAAAGAGATAAGATCATAGTTACCAGATGAATCTTCAACACGACGACCATCTCTATAGAGAGACAGTTTTACATCAATTTCACCTGTCTGAGATCTAGTAATAGAACCATCAGTTGTTTGATTTAAATACGTCGTCATGAGAAGATACCTCTAAGAGGATTGTTAAAGGAATTTAGGACCGCAACAGCAGTCCTAAGAACAGTGCCAGTGGTGCCGCCAACATTAGCGAACGTGCCACCACCTGCTTGTGCGCCAAGAATCGAGCGAATTGCCGATTCCGCCGTCGAAATGAATTGGCGATTGGAACCATTCGACGATTCAACAGCCGCCAGTGCCATCTGCACGATCTCCGTAGTCTTTGAATTGATTTCACGTCTTGCCTGATTTCGTTGTTCTGTTACCCTACGAATACGCTGCTGCTCTTGATAATCTTGTTTTGGTTTAGGTTTTTGTCTACCAAATGTTGGCATTGCATCTGATGGCAGACTATAACCAACATCTTTAGAATCCAAGAAATTCAATCCATCCATGAAATCGAATCCACCACTAAACCCACTATTAAACCTACCAACAGGTTCCTTCATATCAAGATTGAATAAAGATGAAAAATCAAATCCTGACTTGCTTGCAACTCTTGCTTGTGTGCCTGCACCAGACTCTGATGCTGCTCTTGTCTGCTGTGTTTTATATGGGAATGATGCTGCACCAGGTGCACCCAAGATTGGTGTCTTTCTTGCTCCAGGACCTTTATAGTCAAAGTGTCCACTTCCAACACCGTGTTGATATCCTAGTTTCCAACCATATCTCGAAGAGTTTGATTTTAACCAAGTCAGTGAAGAACCCGATATATCTAAACCTTCTCCATACATATGAACTGAATTAGGGTGTCCACCAACCGCTGAATTTTTCTTCTTACTTCTACCAGAACTTGCAACATCAGAACCTTTGACCTTTCCTTTAGAATCTCTCATCATGTTAAGGAATGCTTCTGCAGCAGGTTGAGAGAACACCAGAGGACGACCATATTTGTCTGTCTGCCCAGAGATACCCCAACCAGCACCCGTATCTTTATGGGAAGCAGGAATAACTTTTCCAGTAACAGCTGAGGTAGCAGTGGAATGACCATCTCTAGCAGCCTCTTCAACAGTTCCTGCTTGTGCAGCATTACCAAATAAACCGAAAGACCAATCAAAACCGCCGCCCATCTGTGATGTCATGGCAGTTTTTTGTTGTTGATTAGGGGGAACAATACCTTTACTTGTCAAGTATTGACCAACACCAACTAATCCTTTATTCTGAATCAATGCAACAATAACAGGACCACGACGACCAACTTCACGATAGTATTGACTATCTTTGAGTTCAGCACCAGCAGTTTCGTAGTCACCCTTTTTGAATGCAGTCATCATTCTAGGGAAGTCCTTATACCATGAAGGACCCATGTTAAATGTCAGATCAATTAATGCCGCTTTCTGTTGAGCACTTGCATTTTGGAATCCTGGGATTTTACTAGCAGCAGATGCATGATGTGCATAATCTTTATCAAATAACTTATCTGCGAATGCTCTACTAATAGTATTAGGAATATTGTCTGAAGGTCGGACTAAGTGACCATAACCAATTGTAGGGTAACCTTTACTATCATTATATTTGTTTAGTCTTAAACCTTCATGTTCTTTGATCATCGCTTTCGCGAATGAATTATAATCACCACCCTGAGAGAATCCTGGTAAATTGAATCCCATTAACTTCGCTTCATTAATCCTCTGAGAGGTTAAACCAGGATTGCTTTTGGTTGCGGGTGTGCTGAATGGAACAATAAATGCACCACCATCTGCCTTTCTAGCAACATATTCAGTGCCATGACCAATAAAGTCGGGTTTAGATCCGCCTGAGATATTGACTGGATATCCAGATTGAGGACCAGAAATCCAACCACCTTTAGCAAACTCAGGTAAGAATCCACCACGGGACATACCTAGTTCTGCCTTTCTATCTTCTACAAGATCGGGACGAATTTTTTCTAATGTCTCAATAGTAACAGTTCCAGCAGTCTCCTTATTATAACCTTCATCGCCAGGCAGTTTTCCTTCAGCATCCATTGCGGATGTTAAAGAACTTCCCTGTCCTGCAGGTTGTGCTGTTGCTAATATAGCACCAGTGGCAACAGCACCCGCTAAACCTAATCTACTTGCAATCTTCATCAACTTTCCATGACCACCTTTTAAAGATGTATGGAAATACCTTAATGTGCTAGTAAAATCGGTAATGATTTTAGTTGGATTTGTCAACCAACGAATTGCTAAGAGACCTGTCCCAAGTCCTACTAAAGCACGTCCCAGTCCACCGATTCTCTCTTGCCAAGTAGCATCCTCTTTCAGAAGATCATATAGACCTTCAATTGTATTAACAAAAGAGAACTTTGCAATATCAGCAATAAATTTAAATATGGTATGGAGTGCCTTCAACCCCATGACAACTTTATCTTGATTCTTCTCGTCTGCTAACCACTTAAGTGCGGGGAGAACCAAAAAGTATTTCAGGAATGCACTTGCCAATCCAAGTAATGACTCCCAGAAACTAGGAATTTTACCTTTGAACAGACTATCAAATGCTTTTGATTTGATAGGTTTCTTACTTGGCGCACTGTATATTGGTTTAAAAGATTTTCTTGCCTTTTCCTGATCAATCTTCAGGAGTTTCAACTGAGCATCTTTTAAAGTCGCTACACTCTTGTTAATAGAGTTTACTGTAGCACCCAGGTTATTGATTGCCTGTGTCTGCGCCTGCATCGTCTTAACAAGTGGCGATGACTTACTAGCAGCAACCCCACCCTTAGGGTCTACAAACTTGTAGAAATTGATTTTAGCGCCTCTTTGAACTGCTGCCATTATCTCTCTTGCTGAGTCGAGCTAGGTGCGACGACATAGGTATCACCGCTATTTATGGGAACAGGCGTAGGTGCAGGAACAAGTTTCTCTACAATCAACGGAACAGGAAGGAATTCGATAGCAGTTTGCATTGCATATTCTGCATTAAATTTATTACTCTGTAAGAGTTCTTTGCCTTTATTAAGAACACCAAGAATTCTTGGATCAACACCCAGTTCAGGAGCAAGTTCTGCAAGACCTTGAATGTAATCACCCGATTGAGCACCACTAAGAATTGCCTGATAAACACCCTTCATACCAACTTTGTCTGCAATGTTACCCATTGCATTGAAGGCAGAGAATTTTTTATCACCAATACCCAGAATAGACTCCATACCAGGAATTGCACCAATGTTGGGGATCTTCTTCATGAGACCACCCATACCAGGAACTGCACCCAGGATACCTTGCAGTTTATTCTCTTCTAAGAACTTACCAAATCCTTCTAGTCCACCTGCAACGCCTGGCATCATACCAACAATTTCACCAATAGCACCACCAGTGTTGCCCGAAAGAATCTTCATGCCAATCTTACCGATTCTACTGTCAATAATCCCACCAAAAGCGTCAGCGAACTTTCCACCAACATTACCGACAAATTTAACTACACCCTGGTATGCATTAGAAAGTCCCATTCCAAACTTACTCATACGCAAGTTCAACAACCAGTCTGGGGTATTGACCATTGATCTAGCAGTAGAACCAATAGCAGAGAAATTAGCAATACCGCCAAGAGCATTTAAACCTGCTCCTAAGAAATCTCCCTTACTAAGTGCACTAATTGCATTGATAGCAGGAACAATGATGTTCGCACCAGGAATGAAAGATGCGATTGTAGATACAATCGGATTAGATGCAACACTAGCAACTGCATTAAAGACACCGCTAACTGCTTTGCCGATGCCACTTACGACCTTTTTAATACCTTTAAAGAGACCACCAAAGAAGAACTGAGGAAGTTTTCCACCAATCTCAAAATGACCATTTTCATCATGGTAATGGTAGTTACCTGGTTGGGCACCAGTATATCCAGAACGAGCTGCTAAGGTAGATTCTGCTTCTTCTTTAGTTTTACCTAAGAAACGATGAGTTGTTGAATCAAAATATCCGACACCAGCTTGAAAATACATCTTGCCAGTCGAAATATCTTTCGCCTGACCTTCTAACCTTGCTCCTTCAATTTCTAACTTCTTCTTCTCCGCTTCCGTCATCGGTTCGCGTGAGAAGAATGCCTTAATTAAGGTGGGAGCGACTGTCCCAAAAATATCCGTTAACTTGAGCGGATCTAGAATCTCCTTACCACCAATTCCAGGAATCCAACTAGGACTAATTTTGAATTTAGGTAGTCCAGAATAGAATCTACCAAAACCATCACCTGCCCATTTTAGAGCAGTCTCACCAACCTTCAGTAACTTATTAAAGTCTTCTTTGAGTTTTTCACCAACAGCACCAATACCCTCACCACGGAGACCAATATAAAATAGGTCACCAATATATCCACCCAACAGTTCACCCATCAGGGTGCCGAGGACTGGGATGGGGATAAACGATCCTAATGCACCACCAAGAGCAGCACCAGCACCAACAAAGAGAGCCTTCTCTGCGTTACCTGTCTCTAGGAAAGTATATAATGCTGTGAGAAGGGCACCAACAACAGGAATCCTGCGTAAGAAGTTTTTACTAACTGCAAATGCCTTTGATGCTACTTTGGTTATTTTCTGAGGTGCATTATATAATGCTCTCTGAGCATTAGGACTTACACCAGGAAGATTTGCTGTTCCTGTCTGTAGATTTGCCTTGAACCCTGCTAATCTACTAGGTTTTTTCGGAATAGTAAGACCTTGAGTTGTTGCTCCAGGTTTTACTACTCGATTAAGATTAGTTCTATATTGCTGTCCTCTTCCAGCAACTTGATTACCCCTGGCATCAGTTCTTGGTGTATATCCAGAAGGTCTAGATCCACCACGCCCTGGGTCACCAGATGGTCTACCTGATGGATCTCGACCTTGCTGCCTGCCGCTGCGCCCTGTTAATAATTCAATTAGACCGATGATATCGGTCATCAAAGAGAACGGGTTCAACAGGTATTTGAGACCTGTTACTCCTAAGATTACCTTTCCAAGACCCTTAAGTCTACCTAAGAGCGTCTCATCACTACCAAAGAGTGATTCAAATCCTGCTACAATATTATCTTTGATGAGAAACTCACCAAAACCATAGATCTTTCTGAAGACATAATCTGTCTTCATCAAGAATGTTTCTAACTTAACTATATTTTCTTCGTCACTTGCCCACTCCAGCATCTCCTTAACGAGGGAGAGTGCGAAAATCTTAGTGGCAAGCTGAACAAAAGGTGAGAGTAATGGTCCCACCCAACCAAAAATACCTTTGAAGATTTTCATCAAACCTGATCCAGGTTTGAATCTCTTTACCTTCCTTTTCTGATCTTTAAAGTATGCAGATAGTTGGCCCTCTTGAACTTCTTCTGCTGCCATATCTTGCCCACGTCGTTTTGCTCGACGTTCAGCAATATCTAACTTTACAGCAGCTTTAGCACGAAGTGTTGTGATTTTTTCTAAATCAACAACTGTTTTACCAAGGGAACTAACTGACGCTCCTAATCTATTTTGAGCAACCAGTGTTTTTCTTGCACTAATGACCTCTGGAGTCTTAATAGACTTAACAACTCCAGGATTTACAAATTTATATGTTTGTAACTTAGTGGCCATTTAGTGCGCGGTTGCGTTTTGCTCCTTCATTCGTTTCTCTTCTTCTTTTAAGAAATTAATCAGAAGAGTAACGTAGATCTCTTTTTCCCATGGCATTAGGTTATCGATATATTCCATATTCCACTTGTGATGGTGGATTAGAGCAAAATTACTCTCATAATATGATTTCAAATCAGAGTGCATGAGGGCTATGCGAAAAAAGACGCTAGTCCTTCGAGCACAACTTCACTTTCTACGCCAGTATTGGGGTTTGTGATATTTACTTTATGAGACAGTTTCGGCATGGTCTCAAAGAAATTTTGAATCATTTGGAACTGCTTAGAGTCCATAGAATCAAAGAATTCCATGAGTTCTTTCATGGAAACATCAGCGCAATCGTAAACCTGTTCAGGATCAGCAATAGTTTTGATACAATTTGCTGCCATAGTGAACACTTGATCAACGCCAGTGTCTTCACCAGTGAAGTTCATACTAACGAAACTGTCGAGAGTGGGATAACCCATAGTAACGACAACCTCATCAGAGATCTTCAGTTCATTCTTATGACCCCTAGTTTTAACTACTTTGATTTCGTCCAAAGGAATCTCAGCTTCAACCTGAGTTTCTTCATCATCAGGACAAGTCAAAGAAACCTTGACTGTTTCACCAACAGACTTTGCACGAACTTGAAGGAAGAGATATTCAATGTCAAATGTAGACAGTGTATCAATACCTTTTACATCTGTGCAGTCTTCAAGAATAGTCTTGATAGCGTTGATAAGTTCTTCCTGTTCACCACTCTCTGTAGCAATCAAAAGAAGTTTTTCTTCTTTCACCAAGAATGGTCTGTAATTCACCGTTCTACCATCACTAGGTAGTTTCAATTTGTATTTTGGGGTGTTTAATTTAGGTAATGCCATAGAAATTCAATTCAGTATTATTATTTAGGTGCTTATCCGAAGGTGTCGGATAGGTTAATGCCTGATGCTGAAGGAGGATCACTGAACAAACTATTGTCAATTTCACCTACTCTTCGACGACCAGGATCTTGGAAATCGTCCTCAGTAATAAGTCTATAACGCTCATACAAGAATCCGATTGTCATAGTCAGTGCTCTGGAACTATCATTGTTCAATTGGATAGATCCAATATTATATGGGAAACAATTACGAATTTCCCAACATGCAGTCAATTTGAATTTTCTAGCAAGTAAGAAAGGATCTCCTGCTTTTCTCAAAGCATTGATCAATCTAGGATCAGTATAAACGTAATCTCCTCCACCACGCTCCCATTTATAGACTCTTAATGCTGGACAAATCAAATCATCATAGAACTCTACATATTGATTTGAGTCGGGTGCCATTCTTTGAGTCCATCTCTCAAAGAACTGTCTAGAATATTGAGACCTTGGAACAATAAACGACAAGTTCATCTGACTGTAAGCAGTTCCAGTAGGATACTTTACAGCAGATCCTACATTAACTACTTGACCAGTCGTAATCTGTTTACTGGGTAAGTTAGCAGAGTTACAGTAGTAATTCAACAGTTTTCTAAGGTCGCCTGTCTCAGCAGTCAAACGCTTAGTTCTGCTACCAATACCACTGGGGAGCAAGATCCGAGGACTAGCAAAGTGAACAGAAAATAAATTGCTATAACTAGGCGCATTATCCTGTTCTTTGGAGAATGCTAAAAACTCCTGGTAAGAAGGATAATCCGCCTGTTGAGCTATGGATTTGTCTAATGCCATTATACTTTAAGTTCCTTTTCTGTGATTAACATAAACTCCCAGTTGTTGTCTTTGCAGAATTCGGTTGCTGCTTTCCACTTTGCTTGATTTACGCTCCAGGTGACAACCTCATTGATATATCGTTTAGTTATACGTTTTTGGGTTTTTGGTTCTTTCGTTTGTTTGAACGGTTTCACCTCAACCAAATATTTTCTTTTTCCTATTTTCACATAGAAGTCTGGAAAATACCTGTGTCTTTTACCATCAACGGGGGAAATGTATGGAATGATAATCTCTTCACTGCCCCACTCTTCAACCGAAGGGGTTACGTCACACCATTTCATGAATTTGTATTCCCAGGAAGATCGGTAAATAACGTTATTTGGATCACCTTTATACTTCCTGGGAAAGCTCGGTCGATACTTGCCCTGATATCTCATAAATACATAGAGACCTTGTTTAATATTTATAGGTAATAGCGTGGCGCAATTCACAGATCAGAATCGTTATAATCGCACCCTGAGATATCCTCTCAAGGCACCCGTAGCCAGTAAAGATGAAATGGTTGGGGATGATCAAGCAGGATATACAGAATTGATCGATTATGTAAGGATTCGTAGAAAGCGAGTCGAATACACCGATAAAGATGCTAAGGCATACGGTGGAACTTCTATGCCACAAAAAGGAACAAAACCTGTATACCATAACAGCATTGTATACCTAGCAATGCCTACAACAGTTAGTGCTGCATATCAACCAACATATAGACAGGTCAACTTGGGTGTAGGTGGTGCTGCAGCACTTAATGCTTTAGGTTCTAAGAGTTTTGATAGTCTTGCAGCATCTATTCAGAGTGCAGCAAAGGCAATGTTACCCGAATTTGCAGCATCTGCTATTGCTCAAGGTGCTAACAGCATTTCTGGTTTCTTTGGTGTTCAAGGTAACTTGGATGCTAATGCATTACAAGGTCTTACAACGGGTAGAGTATTTAACCCTTATACTGAGCAGATTTTCTCTCAGATGAACTTCCGTAATCACTCTTTTAGTTTCAAATTATTAGCTAGGAATGCAAAGGAAGCACAAGAAATTAAACAAATCATTGACTACCTGAAAGTTGGTGCTCACCCACAAGTCACTGGTAATGATGGGTTTCAAGATTTATCTCAAATTCTCACTTCTGATAAAGGTAGAGATTATGGATTTAAAGCGGAAGGGGATGGGTTCGACGCGAGAGCAGGTGTTACAGATTTGGTCAAAAAAGAAGGTGGACCCGCTGGAAGTAGATTCTTTAAAATTCCCGATCACTATCAACTCTCATTCGTAAGAATGAATCCAAACTCTAATCAATTTGTTACTCCATCACAGGCTGAGGTTGATGGACAAGCAACAAATCTCCATTTTAGAATGGCAGATACAGTTTGTTCTGGTGTATCAGTTAATTATACACCAGATAATCAATATACATCATTTAAATCAATCAGAGGTGATTTGATTTCAGTTCCCGCTGTTGTTTTAAACTTACAGTTTACTGAAATCAAACTGCTCAGTCAGAAAGATATTCTCAGAGGTTATTGATGTCATATTTCAAGTATTTTCCAAACGTATACGTCGGTGAAGGTGTTACCGACGATGAAGGTTATAAGTATCGCCTTGTCAAAAATATCTTTCGTAGAGTAAAGGTTAGGGCAGATCTGGAACAATACACCACATTCTTTGAGTCGTATTCACTCAGGGATGGAGAAACTCCTTCTGCTATCGCTGAAGCAATCTATCAAGATCCTTTCTTAGATTGGGTTATTCTCCTTGTAAATGAAATTACCGATTTTTATGAACAGTGGCCAAGAACTGAGAAGGATTTGGTCGATTATGTAAATGAAAAGTATGGTAATCCCGAAACAGTTCATCACTATGAGACTAAAGAAGTTTTATATAACGGTAATGTCTTCGTAAAAGAAGGCATTGAGGTAAACTCAACTTGGAGAACTGTCCTTCCTGATGGAACTACTCTAGGTGAAAATGATTCAATTTATCCTGTATCAAATTATGAGCATGAGCAATATCGGAATGAATTAAAAAGACTGATCAAGATTCCAAACAATTATATTAAAGATAAACTAGTCAGCGAATTTAAAGATCTGGTTGAATATGAATTCCACACAGAACTTGATGATGAAGGTAACAAGTTAACACCTCTGAGTATCTCTGCAAGGTTTGTTAACGCTGTTGGTGCTACCGCTGGTAGTGCTGCATCGACTGCAACTTCTGGACCCGTTACATCATTTGACGACGGTCCTACAGTTGCTGGAACAGTTGGAACAGTAACATCAACGACA
>CEVG01114998.1_pt1 | contig 10067 bp, 8 predicted proteins | sample 356511 | NCBI WGS metagenome assembly CEVG01 (sample SAMEA2623426, study PRJEB7988) | marine metagenome | biome: marine biome (ENVO:00000447); feature: surface water layer (ENVO:00002042); material: "saline water (ENVO:00002010), including plankton (ENVO:xxxxxxxx)" | depth 5 m | reverse complement strand
CTGCAATACCATGTGCCATTCCGAACAACAGTCCAGAAAGGATTGCATTAGTTAGTTTCATTTAATTTCATCTCGTAGATACCAATTTCATTGATACTCATCATGTTAAATGAGAGTATGACTCTTTCTTTATCACTAGTATTTGGATTTGCGTAATGCAAAAGTTGAGAAGGGAAGAAAACAATATCTCCCTCTTTTACATCAGGATTGAAATCCATGTGATCTCCTGAAGAAAAATCTGTAAAGGGACTTACAAAAGTTGTAGCAGTATGTATATCGGGATTGTAATCTACATATAAAACTGCTGCCCAACCATTCGATCCATGATTATGAACACAATGGTGGTCACCCCTTCGTGCTCGCTGTGTCCATACATTTCTAATGTATGCAGCATGACCAACATCTTCGCTGAATTGTTTTAGAACTGGTTCTATAAACTCATCAAAGATATCAAAGTAATTTGATTTAGACTTATCTAAGTAATCTGATGATACTGTATCATCTTTTCTTTCATACGGTGGTAGTCTACCTAACAAAATAGGTTTGTAGTGAGACCAATTAGGTACAGTATATTGTAGTAGAGGAATTTTCCAGGGATAATGTACTGTCATAATAATTAATTCATGGGCGAAGAGGGGATCGAACCCCCGACCGACTCGGTGTAAACGAGTAGCTCTACCGCTGAGCTATTCGCCCATACGGGTAAAACGATAGAGTTCTGTTGAACCCCAGACCATTTCACCAGTTTCTAGGTCTAAACCTCGGTCACAAGTATGTAGTTTGTTTCCGTAAGCATGGATTTCAGAGATAACTTTATCTCCTTTATATCCAACACAGTTGTCACCAATAATTTTACCGTGCCAACCTTGACCGTCGAATGTGAATAGTATATCACAATCTTCGTGTCTTGTCCAGTCTAGATGATAATTTTCCACGACAACTTCCCTATCCGAAAGATATAAGAACTTGTGATTCTTCTTCCGATAGGGATTACCAGGTCCATCACATCTTTTGAAATTCATTGATTGAAATCCCTCTTCATGGGATTTCCAAATAATCTCAACAGTAACCCAGTTTGTAGGGTCAGATTGTGCCTGATGTTTATTTGTCCAATGACCCATCAAGCAATCTTCAAGCTTCATAATATTTTTCTGAACCCTTACATGGTTATTTTAAAGGTAAAACCTTACTCTGTCAAGTCAATCGTCGTAAACTAAGCACTCAGGTTCTGATGGATTCTGATCGCAGAATAGTTCCAAATAAGTGGGATCATGATGATCACCTTCCGCAATTTCTCTTTTATGATGCTCTGCATACTCCTCTAAGTCGTGCAACTCGCCTTCAATGTGACGACGCATTTGTGGAGAAACAGTAGGATCGTGGAGGATCTCTTTGTCCTTCGCGATATGTTGTTCGATACTTTCCATAGTACCTCCTAATACATTAATATTTATGTTGGTTATTTGGAGGGTCTTGGTATAGAATCTTTCAATAACAATGCCTCCGTCATCATTGTACTGCCGACAATCTTGTGTGTCAATCCACCAATGACATATCTTCCACTATATTTCCTATCCACATCTGTTGTAGTATTTCTCTTGTATGTTGCAGGTACGACGATATTCACTCCAGATCCAGCATATAAATCTAGATTACCAGGAATCTTGATCATCAATTTAATATTTTTTAATGACTCAATTCTCATCCATTGATATGACTGAAGTTCTACTAACTCCTCATAATTTTTTTGAGGATTATCCTTAAACTTTGGATCGAAGATTTGATTAGGTAATATTGTATATCTCACTCGTTTTGGATAGTTGACAATATCTTTAACTGTCTGATCCATAATCTCTAATGGATTCACTGATTTCTTCTCACCAATGTGTGACATCTTTGGCCACATCGCAGTAATATTGTAACGATATGCATCAACTGATAGATCTGTACTTAGTCCCATCTTAGATGCTGTTACAGTAACAGGATCAAATCCAATACTAAATCCAGACCAAGCACCATGTCTTAATCCAGTCAAGAAGTCTCGTTCTTCAGGAAAAACTAAAGACTCAATCTTAAACTGATCGCTCGCATCAGAACCAGATTGTTTGGTAGAATACACATAGGTATACAGTTTAGTATCACCTGTAGTAAAATTTGTAGTAGATTCTGTTTGTTGATTTACTTTATCAATTATATTGTCAATAGATCTGAAATGATAACCTAAAGAATTTTCATAAAAAATAAATCCATTCTGAAGAACACCACCCTTTCTTGCCTTGCGTGTAGATCTTTGTGCAAGCCAGTAAATGCAATCAAATGGTCTCCAGTTTGGAGAAACAAATTGCTGTTTATTTGTAGACTCCTCAATGAACACTTGTTTCTTAGTATTGATAAACCTATTGTCTTTACGAAGAAGTTGATCTACAATGTCAGATGATTTCGTAGACTTAAATATGACCTCACTATTTCCAAATACATTATTAATTTCATTCTTTAAAAATTCATCACTGGCACAGTTCACAATAAATGAATCTGCTGTATTGAGTCTTGTTCTTGCCTCAATATCATACGCTCTAAGATAATAAACTCTATCAAGAACTGTTCCAGTAATTTGAACCTTGAATAATTCAGATCCAGTCATGGCACCCATAAATCCAGATCCGTCATTAAACAGAAGTTTTGCCTCTATGGTTGAAGATGTAATACTTTCATAAATCTCGATGCCTGTAATGAAATCATAAATGTCATCATTACCTTCATTATTTTGAAGTTTTTTTCCATTTCTAAAGACATTTACCTTTACTTTTACATCCCCCGATGCAGTTCTTTTAATTGTCATTTGAGTATACCTTTCAAGGGATTAAGTGATGATGATAAAGTAGATGCAATTGATTTTTGAGGTGCAGATCCTCCTCCGCCAACCATCATGGGTTGATTACTAGATTGTGACATTGCCATCTGTACTGCTGTCTGTGCTGCTTGTATTGCTTGACTATTTACTCCATTTTGTTGGGCGATAGCAGAGAGAGCAGTTTGAATCATTTCCTGACTCTTCTCAGTTATCTGACGGCGAGCAGTGTTTCTTTGTTCTGTTTGTTGCTCCAGTTCTCTACTCTCCTTTGCCGCTTGGAACTTAGATGCAGGCATCTGTCCAGGTGCCCCACCAATAGTAAGTCCAGTAGCACTCGATGGTTTTGTTCCAGTAAGTTTTGCTATAATAGATTTTGCCTTTTCTGATAATGGAGCACGATTTTCAGGTTTATCCATACCAAAACCAACATTACCACGATTGCCAGTGTTAGAACCATAATCACCAGAACCAGGTCCACCACCTGTACCACCATTTTCAATCTCTGCTAACATGGTCTTAACATCTTTATTGCCAGCAGTGTTGAAGAAGTGATTCTTATATTGAACAACATTTACGTTCTGAGACTCATCATTAAATGCAGAACCAGTTCTAAAACCAGTTGAACCCATCAAATAGTTGATATTGTTTGCTGCCACACCTTCTGCTTCTAAAGTGCCTCTAAGACCTGCTGGATTTCTTGCAAGTTCAATTGCTTCCTTAGCAGCACTCATCTGCTCATCAGTTCTTGGTTTATTGATAGATCCATCACTTACGGGTTGATATTGATTACGACCCATAATAACGCCAGTCACACTCTTATCTTTTGCTAAGAACATTCCAGGACCAACCTTTCCTGATTGAATCAATCCTGCTCTATTCAATACAGAACGAGCGACAAGTGCCATGCCAAGTTTTCCTTCACCACCTGCTTCAGCAAGAACTAAACGCTGCAGAAGATTATACTCACTGCTATTAAGTTGACCATTATTATTTCGATCATTGCCCCCTGCTCCAGGACCTGCTTCATTTAGTATAGGAGGATTCTTCATGCCCATATATCTCTTCATCATCTGGCGAAGTTTATCACCACCAGTTCCATCTTTATCAGAACCTTTTAACTTGTGTAAGTCAGATCTTTCTCCTGTACCACCCCACCAGGTAGGACCATAATTATCATGAGGTGATCTACCATCCTTATTTGACGCTGCTTCAGCGTGCGTCATAACAGTTTTGATACTTACATCACTTGCTTTCCAACCCCAAGTCTTAGCAACATTTGCTGCTTCTGCCATCATCGACTCAAGTTGCTTTGGTTTGGGTGCATACGCACTCCAATTATAGTCTTTCATTGCTGCAACAGAAAGACCTACATTTCCTGTATTTCTATAGTATGTGTGTGCAGTATGTTGATCGTATGGGAGATGTTTATACAAAGAACCATCACCCTGAACAGTGGTGTGATATGGACCATTATTCCAGTTGTATCCACCAGCAGTCCAGTGCAGATAAATCTGCTTATCCAATTTACCACCCTGAGACATAAACTTAGACTCGGGTGCAAAAGCAGGCATAACATTTTGAGACATGGGATTACTATATCCCTTTCCTGGTTTAAATCCACCTTGGGATGATTGCAACATACCACCAAGGTCAAATCCTTGACTCTTGGCTTCACCCATTCTCTTTTCAGTTAGGTGAGGTTGCGTTTTTGTTCCAGGAGTATTAAGAGGAACGACGAAAGCTCCCCCATCACTTTTTCTAGCAACATACTCACGTCCGTGTCCGATAAACGCGGTGGATCTCCCCCCGTCCAATGATACGGGATATCCCGATTGTGGTCCATTTATAAATCCTCCTAATGCTTTTTGTGGTGTTTTTACTTTACCACCTTTTGAAAATCCTTCTGGTTTGTTCTCAGGTTCTTGACCCTCTTCATCTACCTCAGTAGCTTGTGTTTGCCCCTCTTTAAGATAATTATATGCTTTATAGGCAGCAAATCCACCTGCCGCAAGCAATCCAAGAGCACCAGCTCTACCTAAAAGACCTCTTCTTCCTCTGATAAGATTATTATAAAAGAAGATCAAGACATTACCAAAATCTGTGATAAGTCTGACTGGATTTTTTAACCAGCGAATACCTAATAATAAAGTTCCAATTCCAGTTAGTCCTCGTACAAGTCCCCCTATTCTTTCCCAAGGACTTGATTCATCCGATAGCAAATCATACAATCCCTCGATGGTGTTAACCACACCCATCTTTGCAACATTAAAGATAAACGTTGCGAGTTTAGAAAGAGCAGTTATAATATTTTTTACCTTTTCCCTATTTGCGGGATTGCCTAACCATTTCAAGGCAGGAATTATAATCGCTATTTTAATCAGTCCACCCAATGCCTTGAGAAGACCCTCTAGAAAACTAGGTGCTCTTAACGCACCAACAATACCACCACCTGTTTTCTTCTTTTGTTTTTGTACTTTAGTATAGTCGGCATCAAACTGCTTTCTAGTTGCGGTTGAAGCATCTAGTTGTGCGAGTTGTACCTTCTTTACATCACTAAGAATTTTGGCAACAGAATTTAAAGTTGCACCAATATTGTTAACGGCAACAGTATTTTTATTAATACTTTTTACAAGATTTCCCTGAGGAGATGTACCAGTTGGTTCTTTTACCTGTACAAACTTATAAAAATTAATTTTTGTAGTCTTCTTTATAGTTGCCATTAGCGCATTCTAGTCTGTAAAGATGAAGGACTTGCATTTATAACGCCACCTCCATTATTTATTGGTACTGCTTGAGGAATAGGAACAAGTTTTTCCATAATCATTGGCACAGGAATGAATTCCATAGTTTGCTGCATCGCATATTGAGCAGAGATACCACCTTCTTTCAATGCAGTTTCACTAGTGCTTTGTACTGCACCAAGAACTTTAGGATCGACTCCTAATTCCGCACCAATCTGTCCTAAGGCAGAGGTGTAGTCTCCTCCCATGGCACCTGTTACTGCGTTGAAAATTCCACTCATACCAAACTGATTAGCAAGGTTGCTGGCGATGCCCATGGGATTAAGACCACCACTCAATAGAGAACCTGCCATTTGTCCTAAACCAGGATTGATCATACCTAATCCAGTTGTTGCAGCACTCATGAAGTTGCCACTCATAATGTTTCCTGCGATGTTACCAAGAGGTCCAGACATAAATCCACCAATAGCATTTCCAACACTACCCATCATTCCACTTACGCCAGGAATCATTCCTAACATAGACATAGGATTACCTGTAGCAAGTGTGTTGATACCTGCCATAATAGGTGCAGCACCAGGAATAAATGATGCAGCAGTTCCAAGTACCTGACCAACAGGACTGTTCATAACACCACTGACTGCTTTACCGACACCACCAACTGCTTTCTTAATACCCTTAACAACACCACCAAGGAACATTTCTTGTTGAGGAACTGCTTGTCCTGTAATTTCTTGGAAGGTATTTTCTTTATTCAACCATTCCCAGATTGCAGGACCAGAATTGAAGACTCCAGTAACAGCATCAAAGATAGGTTTGATGGAATTGTTGTAGACCCAACCAGGTAAGTTACTAACGATCTTCCACGTTTCATCAATAGCTGTAAGTGCAGGTTGAATGTACTGCATTACAGGTTCAATAATCGCACCACCAATTTCTTTTGCCTTAGCAAATGCATCAGCAACAGTCTTGGAGACTTTGTTTCCTACAGCACCTATCAACTCCGTAACTCTTTCGCCAATTTTTAATGGGTTAATAAAATCTAGCAGTGCTCCAATAGCACCTGGGAGAGCAAAGGGATTCCTGAGAGCATCTTGTACTGCTTGGAAAAGTGTTTTTACCTTTCCAAAGACCCAATCAAAAGCAGCCTGTGCTGTCTCTTTAATCATCTGAAGCAGAATAGGTGCTCCCTCGGTAAACAGTTGACCAATACCTCTAGCACCTGCCATGATAGTGTCAAAGATGGTTTTAACCATCTCCATGGGACCATTGAGAATGTATTTGTTAAATGCTTCCATCATGGCATTACGCCATGGTTCAGACTTCTCCATCAACATAGTGAAGAAGTTCGACGCCTGACCCAGAGCAAAACTCGCCATAGAGTTAACTGCCTGCCAAGCGTCAGTCATAATTTTTCCGCCGACATTGAGGAAAGTCTGCCAGGCACCTGCCCAGAACTCTCCGTTCATAATTTTTTCATCCCAAACTTCTTTCAGTTTAGAACCAATAGCACCAAGTTTGATTCCATCAGGATTACCCTTGCCAGATACAATACCAGCAAGCCAACCACCCAGTGCTTCACCACCAATACCACCAAGGACAGAACCGACAAATGCGCCAAGAGGAACCGTAATGGGTGCTGCAGGACCACCCAGAGCACCGATAGCACCACCTGCCCATCCACCAAGCAATTCACCAATCGCTAAACCAAGACCCTTGAAAAGGGCATCCAGGACTGAATCGCCAGCCATCCAGTTGATAATTCCAGTAATTAAAGCACCAACAATGGGAACTTTAATCGCTTTTGCTAACTTCTTAAGACTTTTAACACCACCCTTACCAGCAATTTTCAGGAAGAATCTCTGAGTTGCCTTATCAATATTCTTTCCACCATACTTAAATACCTTACTTCCACCAAGTCCTTGTGCTTGGTTTGCTGTAGTAGATAAACTTCCTAAAGCAGGTTTAGATGTAAGTTTTCCACTCTTAAGTAACTTAGCAACATCAGCATTAGCACGACGTGCTGCTTGAGATGGTGATGCACCATCAGCAACCATCTGATTATATCTTTGATCAAATACAGACCTTGCACCAGAACCGTGCTGCTTAGAAATATTATCTGCTAAACGTCTCTGTGAGGAATTGAGATTAGTATTCTCGATACCAGTAAAACTACTAGTTGGTTTTACATTTACATTCGTTGAGCGTGGAGATGAACCATCTGGACTAAGAGTTGTTCCCTTAGCAGTTCTTCTGCCTTGCGGAGTGTTTGGTTTTCTTGGTTTTCTTCCAGGTCTAAATTTACCCAGAAGATCAATAATACCTAAAATATCAGTAATTAAACTGAATGGATTCATCAGGTATTTTAACCCAATGATACCCTTCATCATAGTGCCAAGGGCACCTAACTTCTGTCCAAAGTCTGCATTGGGATCCGTTAAAGCACTAAATCCTTCTAAGACATTATTAGTGAATCCTGCTGCCCAACCAAATAATTTTGAAAAAACAAACTGAGTTTTCTCAAGGAATGTTTTTAACTTTTCTCTATTCTGAGGGTCTCCTACCCACTTAAGAACAGATGTTGTAATAGCAAGTGTGCCTAACTTGAGTAAAAATTCACCGATAGGACCTAAAAATTTCTCTATCCAACTCAAACTACCTTTGGCAATCTTCTTTGCTGCGCCACCAAAGTTTGGTTTTTGTTTTGCTAATTTCTTCTGCTCTGCAGCATCTTCCGCTGCAGAATCTAATTCTCTTCTTTGTCTACGACGTTCTGCTTGTGCTCTTACTCTATCATCCTTTATCTGAGCAATAGAAATCTTTTCTATATCAGAAACAATATTTCCTATTGAGGAAACTGTTCCTCCTACTCTATTGAATGCTAAGGTTTGTTTTCTTGCAGCAGTGACTTCTGGACCAGCTTTTCCTACCGTTCCAGGATTTACAAATTTATAGACTTGTAATTTAGCCACTTGCTGCTTGTTTCTCCTTCATTCTACGTTCTTCTTCTTTAAGGAAATGTACTAACATATTTACATATATCTCCTTTTCCCATGGCATCAGATTATCGATGTGCTCAATATTCCATTTATGATGATGCATTAGGGCAAAGTTACCTTCATAATAAGAACGGAGATTGGTGTGAAGGAGTGCTATGCGAAAAAACTCGCTAATCCCTCAAGTACAACCTCACTTTCAACGCCAGTATTGGGATTTTTTACTGTCACTGTGTGAGATAGTTTAGGCATTTTTTCAAAGAAATCTTGAATCATGCCAAACTGCTTACTATTCAGTTCTTCAAACCACTCCAACACTTCTTTCTTAGGAATATTAGAGCAGTCATAAACTTGATTTGCGTCAGAAATAGTTTCAACACAACTTGCTGCCATATCAAAGACTTGATCTAGACCAGCATCATCACTAAAGTTCATAGCAACAAATGTTTCAAGACTGGGATATCCCATTGTAATAGCAACATCATCTGAGAGTTTAATATCCTTCTTATGACCTCTAGTTTTTACAACCTTGATTTCATCCAAAGGAATAGAAACTGCAACAGTAGTTTCTTCATCATCAGGACAAGTTACAGAGAGGTCTACAGTCTCACCAACAGATTTGGTACGAATTTGTAAGAATACAAATTCAATATCAAATGTAGCAAGTTTCTCCACATCTTTGATGTCTGTGCATTCTCGAATGATATCTTTGATTGCACCGACAATATTTTCTTGTTCGCCAGACTCAGTAGCAAGGAGAAGAATTTTTTCTTCTTTTACAAGAAATGGTCTAAAGTTCACAGTTCTACCATCAGAAGGTAGTTTCAGTTTGTACTTAGGTACATTAATCTTAGGTAATGCCATAGATATTCACATCAGTATTTTTATTTAGGCAACGTTGCCAGATGATAATGGGAATCCAGAGAATAACTGATTAAGAGCATTATTTCTATCAGTTTCTGGATCTGTATTGTTATCAGAAGCAGACGGTGTAGTGAAACTCTTTAATAATCCAGGATCATCAAACTTATCTTGAGCAAAGAAACGATATCTCTCATAATAAAAACCAACTGTCATTGTCATTGCTTTTGCTTTATTGTTGTCCAGTTGCACTGATCCAATATTATATGGATATAAATTCTGTAGTTCCCAAGCAGCAGTTAATTGATATTTTCTTGCCAATAAGAAGTTTGCTGTTCCACTCTTTCTTAATGCACGAATCATCTTAGGATCAGTGACTACAAGATCTCCGCCACCTCTCTCCCATTTATAAATCATCATCCTAGGACAGACATATTCATTATAATATCTGGTATATTGCTCACTATCACTTGCCATCATAGTTGTCCACCTCTCAAAAAAGTTTCTCGTATATTGAGAACGTGGCATTGTAAAGGTTATATTGATCTGACTATATGCAGTATTAGTTGCATATTTAAAGGGTGCTCCAACGTAAGGAGTCTGCCCTGTAGTAATTTG
>CEVG01050690.1_pt1 | contig 10067 bp, 7 predicted proteins | sample 356511 | NCBI WGS metagenome assembly CEVG01 (sample SAMEA2623426, study PRJEB7988) | marine metagenome | biome: marine biome (ENVO:00000447); feature: surface water layer (ENVO:00002042); material: "saline water (ENVO:00002010), including plankton (ENVO:xxxxxxxx)" | depth 5 m | reverse complement strand
TTACAAGGAAGAAGTCACAGGTTCAAATCCTGTAGCGCCCACAAAGGTTATTTATAAATCTTGCCAAAAAAATATAAGAAACATTCAAAATAATCTATTGAAAAACAACAAAAATTAAACTCTTTTAAACAAACAATTGAATATTAAAGTTTTTACAAATAAATTCCTAAAATTGTCAAGGAAACAGTGAAAATTATATAACTAAAATTGACTTTACTTTTGATTATTGAAAGAACAAAGTCTTCCAGACCAGATGTAATAGTAAGTCTATAAATACCATAAAGAACTCTACTCATTGTTAATACTGAAATTGATAAAAATAGGTTTGAGATACTAAATTGAAAATTAGAAAATTTGCTCATTACCCAAAAGAAATATACTAGATTAGAAAGTGTTAAAGACATCCTTAAAACGTTTTTAAGTTTTTCTACATCATACGATTTGGTCAAAAATTCTTTATATCTTGATTTCTCAGAAATATTCTTATTTAACAATATTGAGATTCTTTTTGAAACAGAGAGACTGAAACTAAAAAGTGTAATAAATATTATCAAGGATAAAGACGGTTTAATGTTTACCGCAAAGCTACCAATTAGTAATCTAGCTACAAATAAAACACTTATTATCAAAGAATCTATATGCCTCATGTATTTAAACGTGTATGTATAAAGAAACCCGCATATAAAATATATTGATCCAACAATAAATGTATTCAGATTTATTAAAAGCAATATAATTAAACCAGCAATAAGTAAAAAAATTAAAAAGAACGAGGCACTTTTAATACTTAATTTTCCAGAAGCAATAGGTCTGTTCTTTTTAAAAGGATGATTTTGATCAGAGCTTATGTCTTTAATGTCATTAATTACATATACTGAAGAAGATAAGAGTGATAATCCAAAAAAAGATTGTAGAACTTTTAATAACAACCCCAAGTTAGATGTGCCAAAACCTATTGGAAGTGTAAAAACTACCAAGTTTTTTAACCACTGCCAAGTTCTAATAGATGTAAAATATTTACTTATACTTTGAAACACATTAATAATCTTAACAATTCAATCAAATTTTCTTTAGTAAAAAGTGCACATCAAAATTAATCAAATTTTATTCATCTTTAAAATTTTAAGGAATATTAAAAGAGAATTGGTCTAAGTAATATACATCATGAGTTGAATTATTGCTAAGATCATCAAAACTTACCTGACCGTTGCTACTAAATGTAGTTTTTGATAGTTGATCGTAAACATTTAATTCAGCAAAAATATACTTATAGCCTGACTCCCATTCGGAGGATTTAAATGCTGGACCACTAACAACTGAATCTATTTTAATTTTGAATTCCATATCATCGTCAACAGCAAAAAATATACTCCTGTTTGTTGAAGATTTGGTACTTCCTGTTGTAGGTAACATTTGAAACTTTATCTCAACAAATTGTAGGTCAGATGAGCCTTTTTGAAGACCTGAAAAGTCAAATACTACTTCAGACCCAGAAGAGATATTTACATTTCTTGGACCAATATTAGCAAAACTGCCAGAGTCAGAATCTATACTTTTTAGTGTTGGAGGGCTGTATGCATTATTTAATTCATTTACAATAAATGATTTATTAAAAATTGATCCAGTAGGATTTTTTATTGAATTTGAAGCTACCACAGATTTGCCCTGCTCTCTCCAAGAAAATGATTTAATTTCTTCAAACAAATATCTACCATTCGGACAGCCGTTTAAATTAAATGAATGACTTGTTGCTTCACCTTCAAGAATTAAATGATACTTTTTTCCACTTTCTGATCTGATTACTAAATATGCAAAAGAACTATTTACTCTATTAGATTCTGGATTTTTTATTTGTTTTACACTTGCTCCAGTTAAGTGTTTTTTGGGTTCTGTATTATTGAAACCTCTTTGAACAGTATATTTACTGTTGTTGTCCTTTGATAATACTTTCACAACTTCATTGTTAATTACTAGCAAATCTCCAACTTCTGCCTGATCATTGTTAAAAAGAGTAATTACATTATCGTCTTTTTGTATATCGTTTGAAGTAACAGGCTTTTCATCATAAGAACCATTTGTAATATAAGATATTGAAATTGAATCATTTGTAGAAAGAGTTTCTCCTCCACCAACATTTCTTCCGTTGATATTAAAATTCAATATTTCTGTCTCTACACTTCCTGAATATGTTTGTGAAGAGACGTTTCCAATGTTAAATTCCCTAGGTGAGGATGATTTTATAATTTTTCCACTGGAATTTTCAGCAAAAGCAAAAAACCAGTATCCTGTTGCCAAGTTTGACTTATCGAAGATAGCTGTAGTTTTTCCAGTTGTAATTACAACTTCATCTGGATCGAGGGATACTATTTCGTTGCTGAAAGGAGGAATAAAATAAAATTTAAATTCGTTGTCACCATTACCAATTATTTCAACTTCAAATTTTTCATTAAGGTTATTTGAAATTTGTGCAGTATTGGAAGATTCAGAAAAGGGTGATGGAAGAATCGAAATTTGTGCAATATTACCATTTGTATAATAATTCAAAACACCATTTGGAATATTGTTGTAATAGGGAGTGCCACATACGGAAGACTTGTTAACAACCCCTTTAAAAATAGAAACTAGATTATTTGTGTCAGTACCAATAGACGGTAAAAAACCAAAACTACTTTCTAAATTGTTGTTACCTGTTTCAATTACTGTCGTTGTAGTTGTACTAGAAGAAGTGGTAGTAGTGTTTTCGTTATCTTCGCTAGCACTGTCATCTACAGAAGTGGTGGGTGGTGAAGTGTAAGAGGATATTTGATCTTCACATCCTGTCCAGTTTTTAATTGTCTCTTTTGTTACTGGACCCAAGTCTCCGTCTGGGTTAATTCCTGCAAAAGCTTGAAATTTCCTCAGTGCCTCCGTGCTTTGATACCCAAAGTAACCATCTATATCGCCTGCATTGAAACCATACTTGTTTAGAAATCTTTGTATCGCTCTATTGCTTTCAAGATTAATACTTGTATTGTCATCAGGAACGCACTGTTCTTCGGTTGTTTCTTGGACGATTAATAATGTAGTAGTTGTTGTTTCCTGAACCGCAGGTGTTGAAGAAGTTGTTGTCAATTCAGGCGTGTCATCTTCTGCTTCTGTACCTCCACAAAAAGTAGCTAAAATAGCAAGCAAAAATAAAAACGATATATTTATTTTTTTTAAGCTCATAATTTTTGTTTTATTCTAAATTTAATTCTATTAATGTTTTAAAAAATTTTCTCTTAATAATATCTTTAGTATTATTTTGCACAGTTCTAATTAATGAGCCAAGATCTGTAACTAAAAATGATGCGCTAATACATTGTGAAATTACAAATATTCTTACTTTTAATAACTTAGATCCCTATTTAGAAAAAAATATAGAAAAAGTTTATCCAAAAATTTTTCCAGTTGAAATTGAAAAAATAGGGACAAACTATCTTCCTTTAGTAATTAAAAGTTTTAAATTACTGTGTCACCCATATATCAATTGGGTTGAAAATTATAAATATTTTTTAACTATTGTTCCAATAATTTTTTTGTTTTTTAATTTCAAAAATTCAAGTGCCTCAATAGTGCTATTGTTGACAGGATTTAATGGTTTTTACCAAGCATTTCGTAGCGGAAACATTTCCATAGTTGCTCAACTTATACTTGTGCTTTTTTTTATTAGTTTATTTAGAAAGAAAGTTGTTCTTTCCTCTTTATTGTTAACACTTCTTGTGTATATAAAAGTTACATTATTACCTATTTATATTGTGTTGCTGATTGCAATTAAAAATGAAGAAGTAAAAAAAATTATTAAATTTAGTATTCCAACCTTGCTTTCGTTAATTTACATAACTTATTTGCTTGAAGGTGAAATATTTAAAACCTGGATAAATTATTACAATATTTTTTCAAGTTCTGAGACAGTAAATAGCTTTAATGTCATAAATGATATATTCGGTAATTATTATGACACTCCATCTGTTCCAAATCTGTTATTTTATTTATATCAATCAAACTTATTAATATTTTTTACAGTTTTATTTTTAGTTTTAATCTTTTGTGTGCTTTTGTTAAATAACTTAAGAAAAAATAACGCACCTATCGAACATATTTTTATAGATATATTTATATTATATTTCATATTAAACCCTTACCTAAGAACATATCACCTAATCGAAATAGCAATTCTTCTAGCTTTTTATGTGAAAGATAGAAACAGTAAGTCAATAATTGTAATTTCTCTTTTCTGTGTCATTCCACAAATTACATTACTTGAAATAGGAACTGAAATGCTTGGAAGTGGTTATATCCTTCTAGTTAGTTTATATCCCCCATTAGTGTTTTCAATCTATATATTTACAGATAAATTAAAAAATAAAAAGATTAATCTTACGTTCACAAAGTAACATAATTAGATATGCTACTTACATCTAGTTCATTTCTGTTTTTCTTCCTGCCTTTTTCTTTATTAATAAACTATTTAAATTTGAATAAAAAAAGAAAGATTATTTTACTTGGATCTTTAAGTGCCTACTTTTATTTTCTCGATAATGGTTATCTAATTTTAATTCTTATTTTTCTTGCTTTAGTAATGAATTATCAAATTAAAAAAAACTATTTCAATAATGTTTTTTTTATAATTTTGCTTTTATTTCCTCTATTTATTTTCAAATATTCCTTTTTAATTTATAATTTTTTAAACATTGAAACCCCAAATTTTATAAGTGCTAATTTTCCAATAGGTTTATCTTTTTTTACTTTTCAAGCAATCGCTTATTACTTTGATGTTAAAAGAAAAGAAAATGTTGAAGATAGTTTTGAAATATTTACTTTCTTAACTTTTTTCCCACAACTGCTTGCAGGACCTATTGTAGATATTTCAACTTATAGAAGGGGGGTCGAAAATAATGAATTTGATATTCAACATTTCAACAGTGGTATACACAGGCTTTCAATAGGATTAATTAAAAAATTTTTAATTGCAGATACTCTTGCACAAATTACTTCCATATACTTAAATAGCAATTTTGAAATCTCTTTTTCCTTTCTATCTTCATTTTTATTAATTTTTTGCTATACATTTCAAATTTATTTTGATTTTTCAGCCTACTGTGATATTGCTATTGGGATTGGGCTTCTATTTGGATTCAAACTACCAGAAAATTTTAACAGACCTTATTTGGCCTTATCATTTCAAGATTTTTGGCGAAGATGGCACATAACCTTATCAAATTTTTTCAAGAATTTTGTTTATATTCCTCTTGGAGGAAATAGGACTTCAAAATTAAAAAATTATAGAAATCTTTGGATAACGTTTTTCTTAACTGCAATTTGGCATGGAGCAACATTAAATTTTATACTCTGGGGATTAATCCATGGACTGTTTTTAACTATTGAAAAAGTCTTAGGATATAAAAAATTTTTTTCAAATAGGTTTACAACTTTAATTCTTATTTCTTTATCTTGGGTCCCATTTTTTTCAAAATCTTTTGATGACACTCTAGAAATAATCTCTTCTTTAATAGTTTTTGAAACAATAAATGACAATTTTTTACCAGTTCTTGTTCAATATTTAAATCTTAAGTTTTATGGTGTCTTCATTGTATGTCTTATTTCTTTAATTAAATATAAAAATCCATTGAATAAACTTAAAAACAATTTTTATATCAATTTATCTTTACTTATAATATCAATTTTTGTTGTATTGATATCTTCAGTAGATCCGTTTATTTATTTTAAATTTTGACATGAAAGATAAACTATTTTTAACAATAACAATCTTTATACTCTCATCAGTTATATTTTCAGGAATATTTTTTCCTGCGAGAAGTAGTTACAGTTACGTAAATTCTATTGAGTCACTCGGAGAAGAAAGAAATTTATTTGAATTAATTTTCTCAACTAATAGAAAAGAATTAAAAAACAAAATTGATACATACGTTTTTGAATCTTCTATAAGAAATCAAGTTTTAAAAGAAGTATCAAAAATTAGTTGGTCATTACAAGATGAAGTACCAGCAGATACACAATTATTTAACACTGAAGTTTTTTACGGAAAAAATGGAAGTTTATTTCCAAAAATTAAATCTTGTAACAAATATAGTTCAAGTAATTCAATTGAAAACAACTCTGAATATATTGATAAATTCATTTTTATGTTGGTGCCGCTAAAACAAGAGATAGAATTTTCTAAATTAGAAAATATTCAAAAAAATTATCTTTGCAAAGAATTTTATGAGAGTTTTGTGAGTTTTAAAAACAATAATCCAAATATAGAAATTATTAATCTTTACGCTGCTTTTAATTCAAATAGTAATTATTTTGAATTTGGAGACACTCATTGGAACAGCTTTGGATTTAATGCAGCTTTATTAGAACTTCTTAAGATTACTTACCCTGAGATTAATTTTAAAATTATATATGAAGGCGAGTACATAGAAAACAATAAAGTTTTAGATAGGCTTGGTTTAATAAAACTTAAAATTGATTCACCAAAATACACTATTTCTCCAAAAATTGATAAAAAAATAAAAGTATTAATTTTTCATGATTCATTTTTTGATAACTCATATAGTCCACACACTTATTTAAGAGATTATTTTTTTGTGGATTTCAAAAAATGGAATAATGATATAAATTTAAAAAATAAAAATTTTGAAAATTACGACTTTGTTATATTTGAATCATCAGTTGATATATTTTTTGAAAGTAGAATTTATTTTATTAAAGAATAAATTCACAATTAACAATTTGGTCCACCCTGGCTCCAAGCTTGTTTTATATTAAAAATTCCATTTTCTAGATGGTATTCAAAATTACTACCTTTTACTCCTCTATTTTCATAATCTTGCAATATGTACCCTTTCTCAATGAAAATACCAAGATTTGCTGATGTAGCATGGTCTGGAATGTCGGGTTGTAAAAATTCAATAGAAATAAAGTTGCTTAATAGTGATGAAATTAGTACAACATAGAGTAGAGATTTTTTAATTTTTATATTATTTAGCAAAAATAATAAGCAAATTAATGCAGGGAGGAGGTGTCCTTTTTCAGTTGGAAGCCTTAAAAAAGAAAACTGAAAGGAAAGAAATATGAACATTAAAGAATAATTGATAGGGAGATTACTTTTTAAATTTTTAAAGTTTTTTAAAGTTAAATATATAAGGATAGTTGTTCCAATTATTCCAAAAAATTGAAGTTGCTTGTAGAAAAACCTACCTAGTCTTGGAACTAATTCGTGATCTATGTTGGTTAAATTTAAAAAACATATACCGCCAGCCAGTTGAAAAGATGGATAGTAAAACAAAGATATCAAGAATAGCGAAGACAAAACTACAATGATTTTTTTTAATTCTTCTTTCTTTACAAACAAGTAAATTATCCCGGCGATTAGAAAAATTAAATTTGATAACCTAATCGCACAACTCATAATGATAAATGCATTTGCATAGACAAATCTATCCTTTTCAAGAAAATGTAAAAATAAAAAACCACATAAAGTCCCAATAATATAATCAATTACTGAAAATGAAGAAATTAGAAAAACGTGGGAGGTCAAAAAAATAAAAATCAGGATATATTTTTCAGAAGTTTCCTCTAGTTTTTTATTAATAAATATTGTAAATATAAGAGCAATAATAAAGTGTGCAGTTATTAAAATTCTTAATGATATTGACCCAAGTAATCCAACTATTGCTTCATAAAGTGGAAAACCGGGCGGTCTTGATGGGATATAATTGCCCTCTGTAATCAAAATCGTTCCAGAGGCTAGCGTTGCATAAGAATCCCAATCTGAACCAATATTACCCTGTAATAAAAAAGGTAAAAATATACAAAATTGAACAAAAATAATCATTTTTAAATTCAAAAACTTCTTTAAAGAATGCATACAAAAATAGTACATTTAATCTTGTAAATTTATAAGATTTCTGAATAAATTTGTATAATTGTGCCGTAGTGAAAACAAAATACAAAAATCTATTACTTATATTTTTAATTTCTTGTCAAAATTTATTTTTTTTCTTCATAACTTATTTAAATTACGACAGCATGAGAGGTACAGATTTTGATAGGTATGGAAAGTATCTAGACTATTTTGTTAAAAGCGATATTCAAAAAGTAGGCTTGGAATCAGGAGTAGGCTATTTTTATTTCATAAGTAAATTTTTTGAGTTATTAAGCAAGCCAATATTAATTTCTAGCATTTATGTTGAACCAATTTATTCCCTCAGTATTCAATTAGGAAATTTTTTATTACTGATAATCGGGCTAATAGGAATTTATTATTTATTCGAATATTTAAAAGTTGATAAAACTCTAAATTTGATCTGTTTAAGTTTTCTTTCAGTTTTTCCGCCAATATTAGGCGCAAGATTAATTTTAAAACCAGAAATTTTGGCGGTTGCATTTTTACCTTGGTTAATTCTTTTTTATTATAAATTTTTTGAGACTAATAAATTAGTTTTCTTGGTGTTTAGCTCACCTTTGATCCTTTCTCTAAGTGTTTTAAAATCTAGCATAACCTTTATGATTGGTCTATGTCTCTTAACTTTATTCGGAAAACAATTATTCACTAAAAAATTCGTAACATTCAACATATTTTTGATTCCATTATTGATTTTTTTAATCAATGAAAATTTTTATGTAAATGGAAACTATCTTTGGGAACATGTCATAAATGAAAATTATTTGAACACAGCTAGCTTAAGCTATATATTTTCTTTTAGTTTTAGTGAGATTTACAATAATCCTTTTCGAAATAATTTGAGTGACTCTATGTTATCAATTATTTTTGCCGATACTTTTAACGATTACTGGCAAAGATACTGGTATCACAAAGATGGTTGGTCAGGTAAAAATTTTCCAGGTAATTTATTACATATGAGAATTTCAATTTTGCTTTCAATATCTTTTTACTTTTTAACTACTTATTTTCTTATAAAGGAAAAAGATAAAAAGATGAGAAATATTGGAATTTTGGGCTATGTAGGAATTCTTGCTTTAATTATAAATGCTCTTAACTTGTTACCAATATTTACACAAAATTTTAACCCCTCAAAAGGCGATCCAATGAAAACGCATTTATTTAGTTTTTTAATTATTTTTTCTTTTTATTATTTTTTAACAAAAGTTAAAGTACTAAAAAACTTAAACATGTATTTAATAATATTTATTTTTTTTAATGCATATATTTTTACAATTATTAGTCCTGTGGAAGTTAATAAATATAAAGAAACATTTTATTTAAATAAATTACATGTGGCTAGTCCTTGTATGCTCAACAATTATGTGAATAACTACATTAATTTTAGTGATAATTGGTGTGCTGAAGATGAAGTGGCAAAATCAATTTGCAAAGGATCTTACGATGAAAGTTTTTTTCCTTCTGAGAAAGATGGGTATCTTATATATGAAAATGATCCATTGTTTGAAGATCGAAATTTGACTAATGGAGTTAACACAGTAACGGTAGGCAATTTCTATGAGTGTGTCAATTATGTAGGTGGCGGCTTTTACATTTTAAGTTCTAATATTTTCTTAAATAGTCATATTAACGAACAAAGCTTATTTTTAAATAAAATAATATTGTTACTTGGCTTTTTTTCAATTGCTATTTACTTTGCTGTCAACAATTTCAAAAAAGAATTTGTCTAAATTTAATGCAATTAATACAAGTGAAATGATTACATGTCTTGGGTAAAACAAAGCTGGGTCGTATATAAAGTAAGGACCTACAGCAAACAACCAAATAGAAATAGGTAATAATTGAACTAATTTTCTAGAGCTATAGTAGTTATATATTGCTTGTAAAAAACCAATCATAATTATTAAAAATCCAATAAGTGTTGGAACAGTTCCCAAAATTTGACTTATTTTCAAATTGAAAGGGTTAAAAATTAAATAATCTAAATTATTAGTAATTTCAAAATTTATATTTCTGGAATATGTTGCAGCAGTACTAAATGGAATAAAAGATTGACCGAAATACAAATTGTGAATTAAGGGCAAAGCAATTGGAATTAAAAAAGCAGAGAATTTAATATTTTTCCTATTAATTA
>CEVG01043251.1_pt1 | contig 10130 bp, 6 predicted proteins | sample 356511 | NCBI WGS metagenome assembly CEVG01 (sample SAMEA2623426, study PRJEB7988) | marine metagenome | biome: marine biome (ENVO:00000447); feature: surface water layer (ENVO:00002042); material: "saline water (ENVO:00002010), including plankton (ENVO:xxxxxxxx)" | depth 5 m | reverse complement strand
AAATAAAAGAACTTATTTGGCCTGAAAAAAAACTTCCTTATGATCTTGAAGGCATATTCAAATCAATTTCATCCAATAACAAATATGTTGTGATGGAAAGTACTGGAAAATGCTACACCTTAACCATTGATCCTTCTGATTTTAGAATAGATATACTAAACACGTTTGTATTACCTCAAATAAGCGGTAAAATGAATTTAGAGGGAATTAGTATTTTTAATTCTAAACAAGGTGTAGTCATTGCCTACGGCGATAGAGGGTCAGACACAAGAGCATCAACGATTTTTATTGCTTTTTTTAACGAAAAGAACAATAAAGTAACCAATATAAATAAAACGGTTTTTTCACTTCCAAAGCCAACAAAATTCAAAAGAAACATAGGCGATATTGCAATTCATGCCAACGGAGATGTTTGGGTATCTGCTACATCTGACCCTGGCAACAACGGCCCTTTTTCTTCTTACCTATATAACATTGGTAATATTTCAAAAGAAGGTTATTTTCAAATGAACCATCCTGATTTATTAAAGCCAGTCATTGCTATAGATGATCAAAAGATCGAGGCAATGGTTTTTAATGAAAATAATTTGGTTTTAATGACAGATAATGAAAATTTTGGTTCAACTATGTCAATTTTTAAGGAGTTAATAAGGAATTGAAAAAATATATTCAAATTTTAATGCTTTTTACATTTCTTTTCTCTCAAAAACTACCGAACCACTCAGAGAAAATTCTTATAAGGAAAAACACATTTTCAATTGATTTTGATTGGAGATCCAACGAATCGGGTTTTTATTACCAGCATTATGATCTTGCAAAATCCTTTAAACTAAAAAATAACTGGTCGACCGCTTTCAATTTTAGACTTATTGGCAGAGTTAAAGATGGAAATTTAATTTGGAATGAAAGAAGGCCGCATGTCTCTCTGCAGAAGCGACTTAACAAAAAAAATATAAGATGGACCCTAAGAACAAGACAAGAATTAAGACTTAGAGACGATAAAGACCCAATAACTAGAAATAGATTTAGGATATTTGCAAAGTCAAATAAACTTATCGGAAAATTTAGACCTTATTTAGGCAATGAATTTTTCTTTGATTTTGAAAAAAAATCTTATAACAAAAACTGGCTAGTGTTTGGATTTGATTTAACTGAATCTAGTCAATATGCTCCAACCATATATTACAAACTTATATCTGATCTTGTTGATGGCAAATGGACAAGCACCTACACTTTAATTTTTAAAGTAACAATTTAAAAAACTTATGAAAATCCTAGTCTCCCAACTACCTAAAAATAAATGGTGGGGTCATGGGACACCCTCATACAAGAACAATCCAGCAATGAAAGAAGGGCTGATTCCAGATCAAGAATTAGTTGAGATTGAAATGTATTTAATATCAAAACTTTTTAATCGTCTTCCTTTCGAATTCGTTGAGATTAACTTTCCAAAATATTTAGATCGACAAAATAAACTGGAAAGAAAACATGATTTTGTATTTGTCAGAGATTTATTTATCAGTGATCAAAATTCAAAGATTGTTATTTCAAGCTTTAGTGAGAAAGAACGCCAAATTGAGAGCGACATCATGCAAGAAATGCTTGAATCAATGAATTACAATACTTTGAGAATACCTGAAAAAAATAATGCTAAAGCTGAAGGAGGAGAATTCTATTATTGCAAAGGGAGTAACTTGCTTTTTTCAGGATGTTGCCGCAACAACAGAGCTGGTGCAGAATGGATCGCTAAAGAATTTGATGTTAAAGATCTACTTATTTTGCAATCGGATATATTCCACTTAGATACCTTCTTTACACCCGTGATAAATAATTCAGACAATGTTGTTGCAGTAATAACTTGCTTGGATTTAATGAGCGTAAATTCACAAATAGAATTAAAAAGTTTTTCAATAAAACATGATTTTGAAATCATAAATATCGATCACAGCGATTCTATTGGTAATGAAAGTGAGCTTGGTGATTTCTCTGTTAATTGTGAACCTTTGCCAGGGTATTTAATAGGTCCTGCTAGATTTAGATCTAGCAGGGTTAATGCTGCGCTAAAAAAATTAAAGGTTAAGCATATTACCATCCCAACTACCCAATTTAGAATAAGCGGTGGCGGGGTTCACTGCCTTACAAATGAACTTTATTAATTAATTTATTTATTCCATATCCTCAGAATATTCACCTGTTGTCGCTAAGCTATTTAATTTAGCTCGATGTATAAGAGCATTTTGAGCATTTGTAATATTTTGTTCAGATCCACCCCATGCTTTTATTGCTGATTGTTGTAGTGCTCTTCCATATGAAAAGGTAAGGTTCCATGGTTTATTATTTCCAAGTAATTGATTCATTCGATTCAGATGCGCAGTCGCGTGCTGATCGCTTTGACCCCCAGATAAGAAAGCAATTCCTGGAACAGCTGCTGGCACAGTTCGCATAAAACATTCAATGGTTGCATTGGCAACTTCATCAACACTAGCTTGTGATGAACACTCATAACCTGACAAGACCATATTCGGTTTTAAAACCATTTCTTCGAAATGAACCCCTTGAGAATAAAGTTCAAAAAATACTGTGTGCAATACTTCTTCAGTAACCACAAAGCTGTCATCAATATCATGAGTTCCATCCATTAATATTTCCGGCTCAACAATTGGAACGATATCGTTTGATTGACATAATGATGCATATCTTGCAAGAGCATGAGCGTTGGTGGCAATTGCATATCCACTTGGATTTTCTTCTGAAATAACTATAACTGCTCTCCATTTTGCAAACCTAGCACCCAATTTTCTATATTCACTTAATCTTTCATTTAAACCATCAAGACCTTCGGTTATTTTTTCTCCCTCAGTTCCAGATAGATTGTGAGCGCCCATATCAACTTTTATTCCAGGTATTATTCCCTTATCGGATAAATATTGAGGATATAATATATTACCATCTAAAGAAGATTGACGGAACGTCTCATCGTACATGATAACACCGCTGATGTAATTTTCAATATCCTTTGCACTAAACAAGAGATCGCGATATGCATTTCTATTTTCAACGGTGCTCTCTAGATTAATTTGATCAAATCTTTTACCAATGGTCCCTGTGCTTTCATCGGCTGCTAAGATACCTTTGCCATCAGCGACCATTGCATTTGCTACGTCATTTAAAGTAGTTAATTCCATATTTATTCCTTTTATTTAAATTTGTCCAATTTCTTTTAACATCTTTTGAAACCATTGATTATTAACGTCAAATGGCTTCCCTCCTTTTATTCTTTCAAAATCTATTTTAGCTAGTTTTCCATCAAGTTCATCATCCATACCAATAAGCCCACTTTTACCCATCATAGCATAATCAACCGCCATTTTAGCTGAATCACCAATAAGCTTTAGATCTCTTTCACCAGGAGCAGCGCTCCTCGCAAAATAACCACTTTTCTGAACTAAAGTCTTATCTGCTTTTAATTTTTTTGAAAATTCTTTTGCAAACCACTGGCCTGGATTCAAAGAATCCAGTGCCACATGGCCAAAAGCATCTCTTTCAACTTTTTGATTTTTGGATTCCATTTCTGCAACAATAGTATCAGTTCCAGCTCCTTCGCTTAAAAAAATATTAATACAATCTTTTTCATCCATCCTTTTTTTCAAACGGTCGCATTCATGATCAAAATCTATTTTTAATTCAGGGATAAAGATTGCATCAACATCCCAACGTTTTTTTTCAATAAGGATTTCAGGGATAAATTTTTTATTCTTTAGACTGTCTCTGTATTCTTTTGCGGAATAAGCTGTAAGCCACCCACAATTTCTTCCCATAACCTCATGAATAATTAACTGTCGACTGCTTGTGGTATTTTCGTTGACAATATTTTGAAAAAATAAAGAGCTTTGCTCGGCAGCAGTCCAAGCTCCAAGGGTTTGAACTAATGGATAAACGTCGTTATCAACGGTTTTCGGAAGACCTACAACAGTTAAATCGTATCCATTACTATTTAGGAATTGAGATAATGTAGCAGCCATTGTGTTGGTATCGTCTCCTCCTATCGTATGTAGGATATTGATTTTATCTTTGATGAGCTGATCTGCTGCAACTTTTAAAGGATCTTCTCCATCCTTAACATAGCCTTTACTCACACAGTCTGCTACATTTGTCAATTTTACTCTACTATTACCAATGGGACTACCACCATAGTTCAATAATTCAAGCGCATTATCTTTTATTTCATTTGGAAAGTTTATGGAATTGCCTGTCAATAGACCCTTATAACCATTTAAATAGCCAACGAACGATATATCATTGCGAATATCATTATAAAATTGGATCAAGTACCCAATAGAAGCAGATAAACAAGGAGCAATACCTCCAGCTGTTAAAAAAGCTACTCTCATATTATAAATTTACATAATTATACAATATTTTCATTATAAATAGTTTAATTGCGTAAAATATATTTTTTTTAAATACTATTTATATTCGTAATGATTGAAAAAATATACAATCAGTTCTTTTTTAAATCCTTGCACAAAAAGAGGTTTCTGATATACAATTAAGGGTTATTTTTTTATAAGAATGTTTATTGGAGGTGTACAAATGATGACATTTATTCGAAAATCATTTTATTTAAGCTTATTTTTAATTTCTACTACTGTTTTCAGCCAAGGCTTTAATGAAAGTCTATACAACGCAATGAAATATAGGAATATAGGTCCTTACAGAGGAGGGCGTTCAGCTGCAGTTGATGGCGTAGCTGATAACAAACTTTTAGCATACTTCGGAGCTACTGGTGGAGGTGTATGGCGAACAAATAACGGTGGTACGTCTTGGGAAAATATTTCAGATGGTTATTTTGGAGGATCTATTGGGGCCGTTGCTGTTAGTGAGTGGGATCCAAATGTAATCTATGTTGGTGGCGGTGAAGTGACAGTACGTGGTAACGTATCGCATGGTGATGGTATGTGGAAATCTGAAGATGCAGGAAAAACATGGAAATCTATAGGCTTAAGAGATACAAGACATATTCCTAGAGTGAGAATTCATCCAAAAAATCCTGACCTAGTTTACGTTGCTGCGCTTGGACATTTGTTTGGACCAAATGAAGAACGCGGTGTTTATCGTAGTAAAAATGGTGGAAAAACATGGGAGCGAATTTTATTTGTCAATAATGAAGTGGGCGCTTGTGATCTTATTCTTGATCCAAACAATCCTAGAATCATATATGCATCAACATGGAGAGTCAAAAGAACTCCTTATAGCCTCGAAAGCGGTGGACCAGGATCTGGACTCTGGAAATCAACCGATGGCGGAGATTCATGGGAAGAAGTAACAAGAAAAAAAGGGCTTCCTGAAGGAGAAGTTGGTATTATTGGAATAACTATTTCGCCATTGAATTCAAATAAACTTTGGGTTTTAATTGAAAATAAAAAGGGTGGCCTATTTCGATCTGATGATGGTGGTGAGACATGGACAAAAACTAGCTCTGACAATAATTTAAGACAGCGTGCTTGGTATTACACCAGATTGTATGCTGATACCCAAAATGAAGATGTTTTATATGTTCTAAACGTACAATTCTGGCGATCAAAAGACGGTGGAAAGACATTTAATTCTATCCGTACACCGCATGGCGACCATCACGACCTATGGATTAATCCAAACGATGCTAATCATTTAATCATCGCTGATGATGGTGGCGGTCAGGTATCATATGATGCAGGGGCTACTTGGAGTACTTACCACAATCAACCAACTGCACAATTTTATAGAGTTGACGTTGACAACCAATTTCCTTATCGAGTTTATGCAGGGCAACAAGACAATAGCACGGTATCAATAGCTTCAAGAACAATGGGATGGGCAATTACAGATAGGGATTTTTATCCCGTTGGTGGTGGTGAAAGTGGTCATGTCGCTCCTCATCCAGAAAATCCAAATATTGTTTATGCAGGTTCTTACAGCGGGTTTTTAACAAGATATGATCACACAACTGGTGAAAGACGAAACATCACAGTTTATCCTGACAACCCAATGGGTCATGGCGTTAAAGATATGAAGTATCGATTCCAATGGAATTTCCCGATAGAGTTCGATCCGCATGATCCAAAAAAACTGTATGTTGCCTCTCAACATTTACATGTCTCAACCAACGAGGGTGAATCTTGGAAAGTCATAAGTCCTGACTTGACCACTAATACAATATCTATGCAAGGAGAATCTGGCGGACCTATTACCAAGGACGATACGGGAGTAGAATACTATTGTACTATCTTTGTCGTTACGCCATCACCCCTTGAAGAAGGAGTGATCTGGATAGGCACAGATGATGGGCGAACTCATATTACTCGAGATGGAGGAAAGACATGGAAAGATATAACTCCGAAGAGCATGCCCAAGTGGGGAATGGTCAATAGCATTGATCAATCACCGCATGATCCAGCTACTGCTTATATGGCAGTTACCCGTTACAAGTTAGATGATTTTAAACCCTATTTATTTAAGACAACTGATTATGGAAAATCTTGGAAAAGCATAAACAGGGGTATTAAAAGTGACGCTTTTACAAGAGTCGTGAGAGAAGATAAAGAAAAAGAAGGATTGTTGTACGCAGGCACGGAAACTGGAATGTATGTTTCGTTCAATGGTGGAAGCAATTGGCAGCCTTTCCAACTTAATTTACCTATCACACCAATCACAGACTTAGTTGTTAAAGACAATGATTTGGTTGTCGCCACTCAAGGAAGATCCTTTTGGATCTTGGATGATCTAACACCTTTGCATCAACTTACAAGCAGTGTTGCAAAATCTGGATCATTTTTGTACAGACCTAGGGATACACATCGTCTTCCTGGAGGTGGTGGATGGGGTGGTCCTCCTCCTGCTTCTGGAGCAAACCCACCAAATGGCGTAATGGCATTTTATTATCTTAAAAATGACTTAAAAGACAGCGATGACTTCAAGCTAGAATTTTTAGAAGCTGGTGGAAAAGTGATCAAAACCTTCACCAATAAAAAGTCTAAAGAAAATCCATCGCCTATTGCTGATGGGAAAAAAGGGATGAATCGCTTCGTATGGAATATGCGTTATGCAGATGCTAAGAAAGTTCCTGGAGCTGTAATGTGGGGTGGTAGTCATATTGGTCCAAAAGCTGTGCCAGGACAATACAAAGTCAGAATGACATTGAATGGCAAAACACAGAGTCAAAACTTTGCTATTTTAAAAGATCCTAGAATCAAGACCACTCAATCTGATTATCAAGATCAATTTGATCTCTTAATGGATATTCGTAACAGAACAACAGAGATCAATGAGAAAATCATCACTATAAGAAGTATAAAGAAGCAAGTTAATGCACTTTCTAATTTGATGAGTGAATCAGGTTTTAAAAATGAAGAGATCACGAAAACAGGTAAGGAGCTAATTAAGAATTTGTCAACTATTGAAGAAGAGATGATACAGGTAAAGTCTAAATCTAGACAAGACCCTCTCAATTACCCTATCAAGCTTGATAACAAAATTGCTGCTCTAGTTAGAGTTGTAGCGAGTGTAGATGCAAAACCAACAGCACAATCTTATGATGTCTTAAATGATCTTGTAAATCAAGCTCAAGTTCACTATAAGAAATTGGATAAGGTTTTATCTGAAGATCTATTTCAATTCAATAATATGGTAAGTGATGCTGCGGTTCCAGCAGTGATGGTCATACCATCCAAACTCAATACTGAAGACAACGATTAATCTTAAGAAAAACCCAGCCCCTTACAGGGGTTGGGTTTTAACATATGTCACGTAACCCAATTCTATGGAAACCTACGCAGGAACAGGTTAAAAAAACTCAACTAGAATCTTTTCGGAAACAAGTCAATATGCGGTTCGATATTGACATTAAAGACTATGCTGACCTGCATAAATGGTCCATCAATAATATTGAAGATTTTTGGAAATCCATATGGGGATACTTAAGTCCTCTTTGCTCAGTAGAGCCTTCAACAATAATAAACGATAAAGATAAGATTTTTCAACCTAAATGGTTTGAAGGATGCAAGATGAATTTTGCTGAAAATTTACTCAGGATTAAAAGCAATAAGACTGCGCTCATATCCATTAATGAGAAAAATGAGGAAGTTAAAATTTCTTATAATCAATTATTCGATCAAGTTGAAGCGCTAGCATCAAGTATGAAAAAATGGGGAGTATCTCCTGGTGATAGAGTTTGTGGTATTATGCCGAATTGCTCTGAAACGGTAGTTGCTATGCTTGCAACTACTGCTATTGGCGCAATATGGTCATCATGCTCTCCCGACTTTGGAGTAAGAGGCATTTTAAATCGTTTTAAGCAAATAAACCCGAAAATTATTTTTGCGTGTGATAATTATTTCTATTCTGGTAAAAAATTCTCACTTTATGATAAGCTTTCTAAAATAATAAATCGTTTAAACTCTTTAGAAAAAGTTATTATTACAAATGAAAAAAATTTACCATCTTTAAACATCAATACCGTCTCATGGAATAGCGCATTGGATGAAAATCCGTGTATATTGGAATTTCAACAATTGCCCTTTGATCATCCTATTTACATCATGTATTCAAGCGGCACTACTGGAAAACCAAAATCTATCGTACATGGAGCGGGTGGAACTTTATTACAACATCTTAAAGAATTGAGACTTCATAGCGATATATCAATGGAAGATAATGTCTTTTATTATACAACATGCGGTTGGATGATGTGGAACTGGCTAATCAGCTCTTTGGCAATAGGTTCCACCATTATACTTTTTGATGGTTCTCCTTTCTACCCCAATAACGATACTTTGTGGGGTCTTATAGATAAATATAAAATTACTCATTTTGGAATAAGTCCTAAATATCTTGATTCAAGTAAGAATTTTAAAATTTCTCCCAAACTTTCTCATGATCTTGACTCTTTAAAGGTTATTTTTTCAACTGGCTCTCCTCTAAGAGGAGAGAATTTTGACTATGTATATCAAGAAGTAAAAGATAATGTTAGGCTCTCATCTATATCGGGAGGCACAGACATTATATCCTGTTTTGTTTTAGGAAATCCTCAGCTTCCCGTTTATCGAGACGAAATACAATCTATAGGGTTGGGAATGGATGTACGGTCTTTCAACTCAGAAAACAAATCTGTTAAAGATATTGAGGGAGAACTGATTTGTGCAAAACCATTTCCTTCAATGCCACTATCATTCTGGGGAGATAAAGATGATAAAAAGTATTTTGAATCTTACTTTAATAAATTCCCTGATGTTTGGTATCATGGCGATTTTATAACAATTTATGATCACGGAGGAGTTCAAATTTTTGGAAGAAGTGATACAACATTAAATCCAGGGGGAGTTCGAATTGGAACTTCAGAAATTTATGATGCAATAAATACCATAAATGGCATGGTAGATAGTATTGTAGTAGGGCAGAAATGGAAACATGATGAACGAATTATACTTTTTGTAAAATTAAAAGATAATATGAAAATTAATGATGAAATGAAAAAAAATATAAAAAATGAAATTAAAAAAAATTGCTCACCAAAACACTTGCCAAAGAAAATAGTTCAAATTGAGGACATTCCTTATACTTTAAGTGGAAAAAAAGTAGAATTGGCGGTTAAAAAAATAATAAATGGAAACAAGGTTGATAATAAGGATGCTTTAATCAATCCAGAATCATTGCAGTTTTTTGAAAATTTATCTGAAATCGCTAATTAAATCTTGATAATATATTAACTAAATCTGCTACGCGATTAGAGTAACCCCACTCATTATCATACCAATTTAGAGTTTTCACAAGACTGCTATCTATTACTTTTGTGAAAGGAGCATCAAAAATTGATGAATGAGGGTTGCCAATAATATCTGTTGAAACCACTGGAAGGGTTGAATATTCAACAACGTTTTTCATAGATTCTTTTTCTGAGATATCCAATACCAATTCATTTATATCTTTTACCGTAGTATCTTTTTTTAATCTAAAAACTCCGTCCACTACAGAGCCATCTGGCACAGGAACACGCATTGCGATTCCATCCAATTTTCCTTCTAATTCTGGCAGCACTTTTCCTACGGCCCTTGCAGCACCTGTTGTTGTAGGGATAATGTTTTCTGCAGCTGCTC
>CEVG01127855.1_pt1 | contig 10133 bp, 16 predicted proteins | sample 356511 | NCBI WGS metagenome assembly CEVG01 (sample SAMEA2623426, study PRJEB7988) | marine metagenome | biome: marine biome (ENVO:00000447); feature: surface water layer (ENVO:00002042); material: "saline water (ENVO:00002010), including plankton (ENVO:xxxxxxxx)" | depth 5 m | reverse complement strand
TAATTAAATAATAACTCCACGCTTCTGCATATTCATCCACTGTTTCGTATGCTGATTCATCATACTTCAAATCTCTTTTTGCTAAGAAATATGCGAGGTTGATGATTCCAATCCCAAGGGGGCGTCTATTAATAGTCCCTCGTTCAGCGGCGGGAATAGGATACGATTGATAATCAAGTAGCTCGTCAAGAGCGCGAACAGCAAGATTACAATATTTCTCAAATTCAGATGGTTCATTGATTAGTCCCCAGTTAATTGCGGAAAGAGTACATAAAGATATTTCTCCATTTGAATCGTCATAAGCATCTAATGGTTTTGTTGGTAAATCTATTTCACAACATAGATTACTCATACGTATAGGAGCAACTTTCTCATTAAATGCGCCATGTTTATTTGCATGGTCTACATTCATAAGATATATTCTACCTGTATCTTTTCTTTCGGTTAAAAACATTTGAAATACTTCAAGGGCTGGTAATGATTTCTTTCTAATAGAAGTTGCCCTTTCATATTTCTCATATAATTCTTTAAATTTATTTTGGTCAGCAAAAAATGTTTCATATAATCCTGGTACATCATTTGGGTCAAAGAATGTTATATTACCACCTTCAATTAATCTTTCATACATTAACTTATTGAATTGAAAAGCATAATCCATGTGGCGAACTCTTGTTTCTTCAGTTCCTTTATTGTTCTTTAATACAACTAAATCCTCAAACTCATAATGCCAAACTGGTAGATATACCGTGGCAGCTCCGCCTCTTACACCACCTTGTGAACAGCTTTTTACTGCACTCTGAAAGTATTTAAGAAATGGTATTAATCCTGTATGTACAACTGACCCGTCTCCAATCTTTGCGCCGATGGCCCGTATACTTCCGGCTCCAACTCCGATACCAGCTTTTTTACTAATATAACGGACGATGGAAGTACTAGTAGCATTAATAGAATCAAGGCTATCGCCAGACTCAATAAGTACGCAGGATGAAAATTGACGCGTAGGTGTACGTACGCCCGCCATAATTGGAGTCGGGAGCGAAATATAAAACTGCGATATTGCATCATAATAATCTTTAACATATTTTAATCTATCCTCTTTATAATTAGAAAAGAGAGTCATAGCAATCATCATATACAAAACCTGTGGTGTTTCATATATCTCTTTTGTTCTTCTATCTTGGACTAAATATTTACCTCTAAACTGTTCCATACCAGCATAGGTAAATGTATCATCTCTTTCGTGTTTAATATAATTACTTAACTCTACAATTTCGTTTTCACTATAGAGTTGTACTATTTCAGAATCATATACACCACGTTCTATATTATCCTCAATGATTTGAGTAAGAGGTGGAACAGAATATTCGCCATAAGCTTCTTTTCTTAATTTATAAGATACTAATCTTGCTGCTACAAATTGATAGTTTGGTGTTTGTTCTGATATTAATTCAGCTGCTGATTTAATTAGCAACTCATGTATATCGTATGCTGGAATTTTATCATATAATTGAATGTTCGCTTTCAATTCAATTTCTGACATAGAAACGCCTGTGATATCTTCAACTGCCCATTCTAAAACTTTGTGAACTTTATCAAGGTCAAATGGCTGATTCGAGCCATCACGTTTCGTCACTGTTATACTGTTAATTCCATTCATAATTTATATATTATATCACAAATCTTATGATTTGTAAAGGTTTATTTTACTTTTTTTCTAATTTTTCTATACGAGAGATTAACTCGTCATAGCCGTCAAAACACTCTAATGGACAGGGTGGATGTGAATCCTTTTCGAGAGCCTGGATTCTTTCGTGTAATAAAGGATGTTTTTCGAACCATTTCTTTTCTTGCTTAATTAAATCTATACCGAGTTTAAGCTCGCACCATAAATCAAATTTAAGCAACCAAGCAGGTTGATAGACCTTGAGTATCATTTTGATAATGAAACTTATCAATTTTACTACAAGGCCAAACATTCATTAATCCTTCATTTTAACCTGAGCACCGACGCCAGGTTTATCGTTGATTGTCACGTTTCTATAATATACAACTACCTCTTGAACTTCTCTAATATACCTACGAAGTTCCTGCATATTACCTGACATGATTTCATAATCTCCTACAGATATAGCCATAAAAACTATATCTCCATTATTATCTTTTTCGTTTTGTTCTAAGAATCTATCTAGATATGAATAACCTTCTGGCCAATCAGGGTTTTCTTTACCCCATTTACATGTACCATCTTCATTCTTTGTTCTTTTACCTGTTTCATTATCCTTTGCACATGGATTGGCAATAGGCGCATTTGATATAACATGCCATTTAATATCTTCTAGGTCAATGCCTCTTGGCATTTGCGGTTGTATAATCTGTATATCAATCGGTTTAGAACTAACTGTTATAGGTTTAGTTCCAAATGTGGAACAACCACTAATTGTTAGGATTAATATCGCCGGCAGGGTCATCGAGCGAATCAAGCTCCCTGCTGTCGTTTTCAATTGTGTCAAAAACATCTTTCGTTCCTCTGTTAACCTTAGTTTCTAATAAACCAGGCTTTGCTATTGCTAATTTGTTTAGGTTATGTCTTTTAAATATATCCATATACCTAGCGGCTTCGGCTTCAATTTGTGCATTCTTATTAATCATAGCATTTAAGGATTGACCTTGTTTTTCATATGATTCTTTTATTACTGCAATCGCTTCTTCTTGTTGTTCAATAGCGACTTTCAATTGAGCATTATTTTGTGTTAAAGTTTGATTCTCTCCATATAACCACCAACAGGCTAATCCAAGAACAAGAGCCAAACCTATAAAAAATTGTTGCATTATTCTTCCTCTATCTTATATCTCAATCCATTCATACCACGTATATGAACTTCTCTTCTATCTTCAGTTCTAAATTTTAATTCCTTAAAATTAGATTTAATTATCTTTCTCACATGCTTAAATTCTTGGTCATCTGAGTTTCCCCATTGACTATCGTAAGAAATGTTTATGGTATATCTGGTACTAAACCAGCGTAATATTCGGAGCCAAAGTTCTTTGAACCAATTAATCAGTTTTCTTATTATTTTCACGTGCTTGTCTCCTAGCGAGGATACGTTCTATAAACTTACGTCCCTCTTTAGTCCGACCATCATATACTGATTTCTTTACTCGGTCCTTATGTTTTTTATGTTTGTCTTTGGGCATCATGTCGGCAGGCATTGAAACTCCACCATGACCTACAGCATTTGCTGCTGCATCTTCCCACATTGCATTATAATCTGCGAATGTCATTCTACTTTTTACTGTCATCTTGTTATATCCTGATTTGATACGTATATATTTTGCCCTGTGGGTATATGTTTTACCTCATATATATTTATACCATTTAATGTCCCATAGGGTACTGTGAAATCTTCTACTTTAACTTTTGTTTTTGCATTTATTGTTGATTCAAAGTTTGAATCTAAAGTGTCATTTAATAACATATAAGTTCCTGGCATTAATTCATCACCTCTTTGATACCATTTACTTTCATATAAATCAACCTCATCAAATTTTTGTCCTATTACCTGTTCTACAATTTCTACTATTTTTTTATCGGACATTCCAGTATGTTCTTTAATTAATAACATAGCTGCGGCATATGAACCTACAGTAGATTTACCGCCTGGTATTTTCATAATTAATCTTTTAAGATTAAATACTATTCTATGAAAAACGGTATAAGCTTTCTTTTGTTCGCTAGTTCTTTCTTTACCTGAAACTAATACCTTATAGTTCTTATCAATTACACCCTTTTTAAAAGCATCGGTCTTTTCAACAGGCATAGTAAGTAAACGTAAGAACCTTACGGCGTATGCAAAATCTGCTATTGCTGATAATCCCATTATAGTCCTCTTAATACATCTACAATATATGGGTCTAAGCCCACATCTACTTTTTCGTTTTCAGGTAAATAGTGTAAGTATACTAAGAATGGTTTGATATAATGCCAATGTTCTTCTTCTATTTTGAACCACATCATTTTATTACATGGTTCAATACCAAAGACATTATAAAGAACTATTATATGATTCAGTATGAGCCTTTCCTGAAGTTCACCATGCTGTTCATACCTTCTCAATAATCTTTTTAGATACTTAAATCTATTCAGGTCTTGTTTAAACTCTTCAACATCTACACATTCTGGATTATTATAAAAGTGTGCTGCAAAAAGCTTAAAATTCCTATTTGTCAATTCATCAAATATTTTCATTATAAATTATATATACCACCGCAAAGGTGGATTTAAATTATGTAAATAAATCGAACTCTACGTCGTCACCAAGATGTATACACCATCTGTCGTCATAAGCACTAGAAATATAAAGGTAATCTAAATCGCCTTTTTTCGCTCCATCTAAGACTTGGACAATATAACTTGGAAATCCTGGCTTGTATTTTTTAAGAACAGTATCAGTAAGGTCATTAGTCATGATTCTTAATTTACCATTCGCATTATACATTGCTAAGCCTCTTTCATAATTATAATCATCTTGAGCTTTAAGGTCTTTTATTTCTTGCTTATACTTCTTCTTAAATTCTTCAATTGATTTTGTAATTACATGTCTTTTCTCTGGGCGTTTGCCATAAGGTACTAAACCATAACCTAAGATTTGTACTTTGACTCCATCACCAAAAGGATTAGCTCCTTTTTTAAATCCAACTCTTTTAGCTATAGGACCTTTCACTTGTACTTCGACTTTCATACCAGCCTTTACTTTAGTGACTGGTACTTTTCCTTCAACTAAATATTCTTCTTTGATGTCCCAATACGTTTTCATTAGTCAGCCTCGTTATCTGCTTCGTAATTTTTGTCGACGTAATTAAAGAATTCTTTTTTCTTTTTATCATCCAATTCAGCCGGTGATTTGACTCCAAACTTTTTAAGCGCTTTATTAAAGAATGCTTGATATTTCTTTTGCTTTTCAGATTCTTCTTTAGCAGCTTTTTCAGTTTCATCTTCGTCGTCATCATCATCGTCATCATCGTCGTCGTCATCGTCGTCATCATCATCGTCGTCGTCATCGTCGTCTTTTTTACCATTACCATTTTTCTTTGGCTCAGGTTTTTTAGGCTCTTCCATTTCTTTCTTTGGCTTAGCCGCTTCGAATAACTCTGGGAATATTGATTCAATATCACCATCATCCATACCATACATTTCTGGGTCTTGAAGGAAAGCAACGATGTTTGCCTTATCCCCTGTGATGTCCGCAGTTGAATTACCAGTAGGTTTAATATTTACTTTATATTTTCTTTTAGCATCTGCTCTAAGTTTATTGTCACCAATAAAATCTATATCAGCAGTTGTTTTACCACGACCAGGCTTCTTTTTTAACCTTTCAGTTATAACTGATTCATCTAAAGATATTTGAACTTCTTCTTTAGTCACATGACCTCTATCATCTTCTCCAGATTTCTTGATTTTATGTGATTTTTTGAAGCCCACTTCTCCCATTTTAGAACCAATTTGACCGGTAGGTTCTTTTGGCTGGTCTACTTCTGCAACAACTATATTCAATACTTGCTTGTCTCTATTATCAACAACGTATTTGTTAGCAGCTTCTTTAGAAGCAAAGCCTTTTACAACTTTACCATCTTCATCAACTACATTGAATTTAACTGGAGCAGGTTTTCCTTCCATAACATTCTTTACAGTATTTGCTATGTCCAGAGTAATGTCGTCATTAAATTGCATTTTTCTTTTCTCCTAAATTTAGCAGCTTATAGAACATTCTCTATAAGCATCCACGTAATGGCTGATATAAATCCAACCACAAGTACCCAAAAAACTTTGTTTATAATATTGACAGTAGAACTATTTTGGGTCACCATAGTTTCTACCTTGTCTATTCTATTTATAAGATTTTGTATCTGTTCAGATTGCTGTTTGCTGAAAGATGTAAGAGTATGTATCTTTTCTTCAGCTCTTGCTAGAGCTATTACCGCATCTGCTAAACTATCCAGTTTTTCTTCTATACGGTCCAACCGTTGTGATTGTACTGTATATACTTGGCTCATCTCTTTATCTGACATTTTTTTACTATCCTACATTTTAGAATATTATAACCTTTAATTAATCTATGATATTCACCTTCCGGGATATCAAAGACCATACCTTTTTGAAGGTGATATGGCATACAGTTCTCATATTGAAATTGCCAACCTTCACCCTCCAAAACTTCTATCTCGCGGTCTTCCTTATCACGATGCCATACATATTCTGCATCGTCTCTTTCTGGGTCGAACTCTCTTATATCGCCGTCTTCCCAGTATGGTTTACCAAAAGTAATTTCCACCGCCCTTTAATCCTAATTCTTTAGCGTACTGAGGTAATCTACACGCCCAGTATCCCGCTTTCGTTTTATCTTTTTTTGTATCGCAACTATGACGAGCCGCAAAACTTCTTGCTGCATCTCTATCATTTATTTTTGCTTTTAATCCTGTAGTATCTCCAAATTCTATTTTCTTTATATTACCTGTATCTGGATTTTTTACATATACTACAAACTTTTTACTTCCACCTCTTTTAGGTTTATTTAATTCAGGTTCTTCAATCATTGGCTGTTCTAAAGGTACACGTTTACCTTCATATAAACCAAATCGTTCTTCAAATTGTGAAAACTTAACCGAATTCATGTCCAGCAACTCTCTGCATTTCTTTTTTATATTGAGCAAAGGTAGGTTTAGATTTATATAACTTAATAGATATTTCGTTTCTTTCCTTTCCTTTAATTCTCCAATTATATCCTTTTTCTTTATGTTCAGGTTTTGTGGTTGGTACTACTCTTCTTTTATATCCATCTTCCCACTTCTCACCTTTATATTTACCTTCACCTTCTTGAGCTGATTTCATAGCAGCTGCTGTAGGAGCTCCTTTTTCTCCTTTTTTCCTCATTGGACGACCTTCTTTTCTTTTCTTATGTATATTCGCCCAAAGACCTGGTCCTTTTTCTGTCACAAACTGCTTAAAACTTATCATTTCTTTAATACCCACAAATATGTTTTACCTTTTGCTTGCATTTTTTTACTTATACCAAATCCAGCCATTTTAGCTAATACTTGCATTTTTGGCCAAGACCTTTCAAATCTCTTTTTAATTTTATCACTAGTAATATCATCTCTTATTTTAGCTATTATAGTATCTAAAATATCGACATCACTTGCAACAAGTTTCTCTTCTACTTCTTGAGATTCTTGAGATTCTCTAAACTCTTTAAAGGTTTTCATTTGAAAGTTGCGACTTTATGTTTCTTTAAGAAATCTTTGTATTTTTTACTTGCAGCTTTAAAAAGCTTTCCTCTTCTCTCGTATTCTTTTCTTTGAGAACTTCCTTCTTTACCCATAGGTACAAAGACTCCACTCCATGTATTATCATAATCTTTTTTCAAATCTAAGATTTGTTTTTGAATGTTATCGGGAAGTTTTCGTGCTTTTTCTATATCAATCATTCCTTCATCAAGTATAAAATCAGTCACACTTTCTTTTACACTTTCGTGATGGAAACCTGCTTTTAATTTTTGTTCAGTATCTTTCAGGTCTTTAGGTTTTGTACTTACATTTAAAAGGTCTACTATATCCTGAAACTGAGAAGGTCCAAAGTTTTTAAATATTTTAGCTATTTGGTCTGGCTTCTTTCCACCGGCTACAATTAAATGGTCAACTGCTTTTGCTTGAGCTAAAGTTTTTAATCCTAGTTGTCCATGTAATGCAGCATATTTAGTTGGATATCCTTTATATTGAATTTTTTCTGAAATAACTTCTTCATTTACATCTTCATAAAATGGTGCTAAAGCTTTAACTACTTTACCTAATATAAAAGGGTCTATAGAAGCAATCATATCAGCTTCTGCTCTTTTTAAATTTTTAATACCCTTGATTTTATTATAGATATTAGTATATTTAGCTTCTTTAACATCATCTTCATTTACGATGCTGTTGTATGCGTCTTTCCATGTTTTATATGCCATGTTTATCTCCTATCTTAATGGTTTGGCATCTTTAATTGCTCTATCAGCTTCCCTTTTAATCAAGCCATAATAATCCATTAGCCATTTATGTAAGTATCTTTTTTCTCCAGCTATGGTTAGTTTATATTTTCTTTCATCCCATGCATGAACAAATACACCAACTGATTCCCATTCATCAGCACCTTGGTCATTTGGGTCTCCATGGTCCCAATCGATTGTAAGCATCATAGCTCGAGCTTCGGTTAAATGTTTTTTAAATGATAACATATTAATATCCTTTACCTCTTACGAAATCTTCTAGATTATCGTCTAACCATTGAATCCATTCATCTGGGTCATCGGTTCTTATTTCTTCTGGATGATTATCCATAACGTATTGAATTAAATCTCCTTCGGCTTTATCTGATAATTCTAAATTACCTGTTCTTAAAGCTTTTTTCATTTCATTACCATGCTTTCTCATAATCTCTTTTCTATTCATGCTTTTACCATATCTTCTTTCTTGAAGTTCATTTTTGATATCACCTAATGTTTTTTTACTTTCTTCAACTTGAGCCATTATAGTATCTTGTTTTTTATACTTAATATTACCACGTGGTCTTTTTCTTTCAAGTTTAGCTTTAACGGCTGATGATTTATTCATTTTAGGATTATCCTTTTCATACCAATCTCTTGGCATTTGAACTATTTTGTTTCCTTTAAATTGCATATCACCGCCAGTCCAATCTGTTAATGCTTTCATTAGAACTATATTTAAATCAGTACCTTTTTTGATTGTATTACCTTTTCGATATCTGGCAAGCAAATCATCATCCATTGGTTTTTTATCGTAAGGGTCAATATGACCACCCGGTAAAGTAGCATAATATGCATCTAACATATCTGAGAATGAATCATCACCAAAATATCTATCTACATCTATATGAAACTTATGAACATCTCTTGCTGTCTTTGCTTTATGAGGTGTCTTTAAGAATTTTTGAAGTGCAACCAATTGAGGATAACTATCTGGAATTTGCCATGTACCTTCTATTAAATCTTGAACTTCTTCTTTTACATAGTGATGAGATTCTATTGATGCATGATATTTTTTGACGCTATGATATTCTTTTACGCTATCCATTTGCATTTTAAAATCTTCTATTTTCTTAGCTTCGCCTTTTACTAAAAGATGGTCATCTTCTCTTGAAAGGTCAACACCAATATCTTTTGCTATTTTCAAAAGGGTATTATAATTAGTAGAACTTGTATCACTAATCTTTATTTCAGCCATACCTTCTGGTTCTTTTTTAGCATCAGGTTTTTTAGGCTCTTCTTCTTCTTTCTTTCCTTTTGGTAATTTAGAATCAACAACATCTCTCATAAAGTCTTTAAGTTTCATTTTATATTCTAACTCTTTTAACTTAAGATTTAGTTCTTTTTCTTTTCTTTCGACTTTACCTTCAGTAATTTCCCACTGTTCTTTTTGATTCTTCATCATCTTTTTCATTTTCTCATAAGCAAGTTTTTTAATTTTTTCTTTAAACTCTTTTCTTCTACCATCAATTTTCATTCCATCACTTGCTTCATATATTACTGATTCACTTACTCCACCATAGAAACCTGACATATCTTTCATACGAGCATTTGCTGCTGGTTCTTTTCTATGAGATATCTTAGCAATTTCTTCAATAATTGGAGTAATATCAACTTTATATTTAGGATTTTTATTATAATCGCCTTTGTATTGATGGCCAATATAGATTTGAATTGGGTCATCAATCATACTTGGTTTTTCAAATGCGCTTTTATATGGTTCTCTACTACTAAGTTTTTGAGCAACCTTTAACATATCCTTAGCATGTTTAATACCTAATTTATAATCTTGTTCTATCATTCCATCAGGATATAAACTTTTAAATCTTGGGTCTGGTTCAACAACGTTTCCTGTAGGTGGAGCACTGAATCTGATAGTAATATCATTTATTCCACCATAAGCGCCTTCCTTAGTTTTTGTATTCTTCCACCTTTTGTTCATTTCCTGAACATCTTCTAATAATCTACTTTTCTTTGGTGGCCCTTTATATAACTGATCGAAAGCTTTCATTTCATTTACATCAACTGATTCCAATGCTTTGATAGCAGCCAATGCAT
>CEVG01009590.1_pt1 | contig 10177 bp, 7 predicted proteins | sample 356511 | NCBI WGS metagenome assembly CEVG01 (sample SAMEA2623426, study PRJEB7988) | marine metagenome | biome: marine biome (ENVO:00000447); feature: surface water layer (ENVO:00002042); material: "saline water (ENVO:00002010), including plankton (ENVO:xxxxxxxx)" | depth 5 m | reverse complement strand
TCTCTCCATTTTGAACTCTGGAGAGAAGATCTTCCCAATTTTCTTGCCACTCTTCCACTGTGTAGATTTTCATAAGTGATCTATTTAGTCAATGGTAGCAAGGTCTGCGTATTCAATTTGATCTTCAGTCATATTAGCAGTAACAACCTCAAGAACATTCATGAATTGATCTACTGTATCGCATTCAACAATCTTTTCATCTCCTTGATCGCTAAGAAGCATAAAGGAGCGGGAGCAGATGTCGATAACAATGCCTTCAACGTATTCTGCGGTGTTCATTGGGTTTTCCCTTGATTACCCCCATATTATAGGGCACCAGACCCAGAGCGTCAAGGGGTGTGTGCCAGTTTAACAAGTTACAAGGTAATGGTGGAAGAAGAGAAACTGCCGGCAGAATCAGTCATTGCCCCCGTAGCTGCATTCAATGATAATGCTGTTGAGGCCATTGCTCTTGAAGCAGTAGCGTATGTAGAAGTTGCAGAAGTAAAAGAACTGGCCGCGTATGTCCAACGACCGTATGTTCCTGTTAAAGATCCATCTGTAGGAAGTTTTGCAATAAAAGCGAGCGATTTAACATCGAAGACACTGACTACATTGGTTTCAGTCATACCAGTAACATAAACAGTACCCTTATTATCTACTGTTATACCATATGCCTCATCTATCTTACCATACTGGGAATTAGCCAAAGTACGTTGCCATTGAAGAGTGCCAGAAGAATTGTATTTTGCGATAATAGCATCATTACCCCGAGAAACAGAAGTGCCATTTGTGTCAAAAAATCCACAAACATAAACATTACCAGAGGAATCTACTGCCACATCTTCTCCTATCTCGCCAAATGAGGTTCCATTTAAAGTGCGTTGCCATTGAATCACACCAGAGTTATTATATTTTGCAATTATCATTCTCCGACTAGCAACTGTACCTGTATAACCATACCCAATAACATAAATGTTACCTGAACTATCCACTGTTATACCTTCACCGGTTTCCGTATTAGTAGTATTAGTATCACCACCAAGTGTCTGTTCCCACTGAACAACGCCAGAGGAATTAACTTTTGCGACAAATATTCCATCGAATGATGAACCGTTTGCCCTGTTTCCCCCATAGCCAACAATATAAAAATTTCCCGAACTATCTATTGCTGCATCCCTAATTTGGTGTCTCCAGTTAACACCCACAGAGCGTTGAAACTGAAGAGTACCAGAAGAATTGTATTTTATGAGAATTGTACTATTAACTGCCATATTACGCGCCTTTCCTGCGGCATACACATTACCCGAACTATCTGTACCTATGCCGTATAGTTCATTACCATAATAATCTCCAAGTGCGTTTCCATTCATAGTGCGTTGCCATTGAATCACACCAGAGTTGTTATACTTAGCAACAAAATTTCTGCGGACTTCATCTGTCCCACAAACATAAACATTACCTGAACTATCTATTGATATGTCGAATAGATAAACCCCACCTGATGTTATACCTGGTTGACTCAAAGTACGTTGCCACTGAAGCACACCAGTTTTATCATACTTAACAATAAAACCTGTATGTACCTTGTTACCGTTACTAGAATTGTAAGTGTTACTATACCCACCCATATAAACATTGCCTGCATTATCTACTTTTACTTTTCTTCCTCTGTCTTGTAATGTACTAGAACCAAATTCTGCAATCCAGTAATCAATACCTGAATGCATACCCATAATAAAACGTGATGCTCCTCCACCCATCCCAAGAAATGAGTTGAGTGGGGATTCTTTTCTATAAAGTTCTCTCATTACTTACTTTCCTCAAGAGGTTGTGATATGCATCCCAATGACAGTGAAGGTTGCATTTGCTGTTTTAATAATGGTAAATGAGTGTACATCAACCCCACTACTACCACCAGCAGTAGGAGCAGAACCTCCAATCCAATTTTCTGTTACAGCTGTACCATCAATAGTGATGTTTGCTGAAAAAGCAGCGGCAGCAGCAGTTGTAATCAAAGTAACAACAATAGACTGACCAATACTCATTTTAGAATTTAGAGAAGTAGAAGCATTGTATCTAATATTTGGTGTTGATGTAGTGGTCTCTGTTGTAGTGAAGAGATGAATCATCCCATTTTCAAGATCGATGTTTGTGTTGCCACTCAATTTACCAGCAGTTATATTGACCTCCTCTGTGAGAAGGTTTTGCATATTAACTCCACCTTGAAAGGTATATGTACCAGAAATTATTGCATCATTAGTAAAATCAACTCCTCCTCCAGTCTCTACCCATTGACCATCGTGACGTACTTTAATACCCATTTCTAGTATTTTTTAGTATATATGTTAGATCTTCATAATGAAGGCAAGAGCATAATATGGTGGTCTGTTTTCGTGGAACTTATCTCCACCTGTATTACCGGTGGTGGTTTGCACTGTATTGCTTCCTCCGCCTCCAACAGAACTACCACCACCTTGAATCTGATTGGATAAGGAGTGATTGTGAGCTGCAAGTTCATCGATATCCAGTTGGTGACCACTTTCACCACCAATATCACCAGGTTCATAGGTTGAGTTACTAAGAAGACCCAATCCACCAGTAGTACGATTAAGAAGAGGACCTGCCTGTGTAGTGGTTCCTGTTTTGTTCATATCATTTGATGCCACTACAAACCTATTTCTTAGGTCTGGAGTTCCATTAGTTCCATCACAAAATGCCCACCCAGCTGGTGCTGCAGTTCCAGAGAACATCATGATCATACCAGCTATAAATGGACTAGCACCCGATAAATCATACCAAACATCACCATCACAAACATCAGTTGTTGGTTCTGCTGTTTGAATATATTTTCTACCATAAGCATTACTTGTAGAACCAATACCTATAGTTGCTGTTGAACCAACTACTGTCACAGCAATTGGTTCACTACAACTGCGTTCTGTTTGAATATCATCAGAATATTGTTTTAGATCAACACCAGCCGCAGATCCATCAGTTCCTTGAGTACCATTTATACCAGCAGTACCTTGAGTACCTGTAGCGCCTTGTGCACCAGTGATACCTTGTATTCCTTGAATACCTTGGATACCCTGACGACCTTGTGTTCCTTGGAGACCCTGAATACCCTGACGACCTTGTGTTCCTTGAGCACCACCACCACCTTGGGTACCTTCACCCTGAAGACCTTGAATACCTTGAGTTCCAGTTGCTCCTTGAGCACCACCACCACCTTGGACACCATCACCCTGAAGACCCTGAATACCCTGACGACCTTGTGTTCCTTGAGCACCACCACCACCTTGAGTACCTTCACCTTGAAGTCCTTGAATACCCTGACGACCTTGAGTACCCTGAACACCATCACCTTGAAGACCTTGAGTACCCTGAACACTCTCACCTTGAAGACCTTGGATACCCTGAGTGCCTTGAGAACCTACGTCTCCAATAGTACCCTGACGACCTTGTGCTCCTTGAGTGCCAGTAGTACCTTGAGAACCACCACCACCTTGAGTACCATCAGCACCTTGAATGCCGTCAGTACCTTGAGTACCAGTTATTCCTTGAATACCCTGAATACCTTGTGTTCCTTGAAGACCTTGAATACCCTGAATGCCTTGGATACCCTGAAGACCTTGTAAACCTGTACTATCAGAAAATCTAACCCAATAAGTACCATTCCACTTCCAGGTAACACCATTAGCAGTGTAAAGTTCGTTTAATGCTGGATTTGATGGAAAATCGAATTGCGCCATTATCTAGCTTTTTAAATATTTATAGTTCAAGTTCCAGCCCATATGGCTGGAGATTTAGACCCATTATCATGAAATGTACTAACTTCAGTAGAAGATAATTCAATTTTCCACCAAACGGATTTATACCACCTACCACAAAAAGTTGCTGTGGTATATCCAGCATCAGTTGAACCACCAAATTGCCAATTACCTATAACATAACCAACTTCATTAATAGTATTACTCTCCGTATATGAGTCTCTTAAAGTTCCATCAACATACAATTTCATATTACCACTAGTTGACATTGTTAAAACCAGAGAATAAAGCGTTTCTTCTGAGAAGACAAAATTAAATATTTTTGCAACAGTAAAATTACCACTACTATCTCTACGCACTGCCCTTAACTTACTATCACTATCATCAATATACCATCCAACTTTAACTTCTCCTGAAGGTGGATTAGAACTTGCTAGATTACCAATTGGTTGTCTAGAAGAACTGCTGCCATTCCCCGATTTTTTATATTTAAACCATAAACCATAACTAAGAGGATATGATCCTGGATATGCTTCAATATCATTTCCACCACTATTTGCTGGAGTTAACGTACTAGGTAATCCATCATTAGCTCCAGCAGTTGACCAATCAAATCCTAACGCACTGTCAAAAGTTAAATGTCTTCCACCAGAATCTGTAGCAATACCAATATAAAAATCTCTTCCACCTAAACCCCAATTAAAATTATTTACAGCACCATTTCTATCATCACCACCACCAGCATTCCAGTCAAATCTCCTGTTTATAGCAAGAGTTTGTAAAATTCCACCTTCACCATAAGATGTAGTTGCTGTTGATGGAGCACCGGCCTCCTGCCATCTTCCACTCCAGGCTGACCACAATCCTCTCAGATTATCAGAAGAATAATACACCAAAACCTCTTCAGGTCTAGGCACATCAGGTTGCTGATGAGTAAAAGGTAAAAAATATTGTGATTGTAATGCTCCAGCCATTATGCCAATCCTGTACCAGAAACTAAGAATGTGTTGCTAGCGATACAGAGTATGGTAGCAATACCATTTTGAACTAGGAACATATCTTGCTCTAGATCAGTTGAAGCATAAATCAAAGTTACACCAGTACCAGCATCAATGTCCCTTCTATATGTTCCGTTAGAAGTATTTGCATCTGTGTTAATAATAGTTATAGTATCACCAGCAGAGAATACGTTTGGTGGAACGATAATTCTCCAGTTAGCATCAATATTTACAATCTTACCATTATCACTTGCTACTAAAGTTGCTGGTGGTGAAGGAGTTAAGTTTTGGTTAGGGCTAGGTCCAAGTGAACGGAATCCTAAACTACCTGCACTACCTGCTGTTCCCGGAGCACCAGTAGCACCTTGAGTACCAGCTCCTGTTATACCCTGACGACCTTGTGTTCCTTGAGCACCAGTAGTTCCTTGACTACCACCTCCTCCTGCAATACCCTGACGACCCTGAATACCCTGACGACCTTGAGTACCCTGAGTACCCTGAGCACCACCAGTTCCTTGAGTACCAGTTCCTGTTATACCCTGACGACCTTGAGTGCCCTGAGTTCCTGTAGTACCCTGATTACCTACACCATCTGTTCCATCTGTTCCTTGAGCACCAGTAGTTCCTTGAGTACCAGTTCCTGTTATACCCTGACGACCCTGTGTTCCTTGAGCACCACCAGTTCCTTGAGTACCATCACCCTGAAGACCTTGAATACCCTGACGACCTTGAGTACCCTGACGACCTTGAGTGCCCTGTGCAGCAATGGCTGACGCATCTTGACCTTGAATACCTTGAAGACCTTGAGTACCCTGTGCAGCAATGGATGATGCATCTTGACCTTGGATACCCTGAATACCTTGGATACCTTGGATACCCTGAATGCCTTGAATACCTTGAATACCTTGAGCACCAGTAGTTCCTTGGAGACCAGTTCCTTGGAGACCAGTAGCACCTTGAGTACCAGTGAGTCCTTGGAGACCAGCTGGACCTTGAGAAACCTGAACCCAAGCACCATCATAAAAGATTAGTAATGGTCCATCATCATTATCCCACCATAAGTCAGCATAATCTGGATTTTGTGGTGGGTTTGGTGAAATAGAAACTGTTTTTCCACCACCAGTAAGAACATCACTAGAATCAATCCAACTTACACCAACACCTGTTGATACTAATAAAGAAGACGCTGTTCCAACATTTCCATGAATATCTTTAATATATCCTTCTAATTCAAGTGCTCCTGCCGTAATTTCTTGAGTTACTTCTACATCACCCCTAAAGAATGAATCACCCAAAACATCCAATTGTTTTGTTGGAATAGTACTTCCAATACCAACCCTATCAGTATCACTGCGATATACTAACTTATCTGCTCCACCTAAGGCTCCAGCAGTATTATGAAATTGAACCTCAAATATAGTTCCACCAGCACCGACAACAATATCTGCTTGTTGCTCCCATACAAGACCGCCAGTAGCACTCTTGACTAGAATCTCCCCTTGACCACCCTCAAAATTATTACTATCATAAATCGTACCTAATAATTTTATATCACCATTTACATCTAGTTTTGTTTCTGGAGATGTAGAACCAATACCAAGTCTATTGTTGATATTGTCAAAAATTATTGTATCAGTTGTATTAAAATTACCATTATCATTAAATAACAATCCTCTAGTAGAACCAGGAGCAAAGAATCTAACCGTAGCTGCTACTCCAGGATCACTTCCAATAGCAGTTACACCAGAACCAGTAAAATTAAGTTGGGTAGTACTATTCGCTACACCAACCAGTGTGCCATCATCAAATACAGAAATTCCAGAAGGAATAACTCCACCTGCAATCTCTACCCAGTATCTTTTTCCAGGATTAGATTTAAGAGATACAATTTGATATTGTTGTCCAGGTGGAGGTGATTCACTCTCTGGATCACCCAAATTGGGTTCTGCTTGATCTAGACCAAGAAAATTATATCTATCTTCAGTTAATTTGTCTTGAGGAGTTCTTTTTACTCTCCCACTAATATACTTAGCCATACTTTATTATGATGTGCTATTCTCCAGAATACTCATGATAAATTCCATTTGTAATGGAGCAATTTGACCGCCACTTGAAGAAATACCAACATCAACAGTAAAAGTATTTGCTGTTACATTAGCTACCACCAAATCTTGACCAGAGGCAGGATCTGTAGGTCTAGGATAAGTATGAACAGATCTATGTTTATCCATACTGCAAGTGAATGAAAGTGAATTATCTGTTATTTGTATTTCATTTCCATTCGATAATCCATGAGCAGCATCAAAACTAAGTGTTAGGATACCAGTATCAGGAACATATGATCCACCAGTTGGTGTAAACGGTCCACCAACTCCAGTTGTAACTGTTATGGAATTTGCTTCAGATTTAATGAAATTATGATCTGCTGGTTGATAAGTGTGTGGAATATTATTAACAACACCAGCATCAACTTGAAACTTTTCTATATCATCAATTGCAGTAACAGTGAATGATCTTTGTGGAGTTGGGAAGAATGATGTTGTAATACCACCACTATATCCACCACAATCAAATTTGATATTATTCATTGTAATTTCATCATTTACACTAAAACCATGTGGCGATAGTGTTCTGACTGTTGCTATTCCAGATTGATTATCATAATCTACGTTTGTAATAGTTCCTACACCAGATTGTATTCCTTCAATAACAACTGAATCTTGTACAATCGCAGTCTTTTCTAGTACAAGTCTTCCATCAATGATGACAAGTGAATCATTAGGTGGAACTTCTACATCTTTTATAACACGAATATTTCTAATATTTCCTGAAGTCTTTGTCGAAGTACTTGTTCTTCTATGAGTGAATGTAACAGTTGGATATGTGGTTGCAGCACCAACATTAGAAACTGATGCATAAAGAACAATAGCAGATACACCAGTAGGAGTTTTATAAACGGTCTGTTCTCCTGGAGCAACTGGTACTGCTACTGTTAAAAATTTATTAAGTGGTGCGATTGCCATATTATCTCAGCGCAAGTATGAGTGGTGTAACTTCTGCTTGAATTGATCTACTAAAGTCTCTACCTCGGATAATAGAAGCTGTTTGATCAATTTGAAGACCATCACCAATATCAAAGTTTCCTTTTTGATCGGTGCTTGTAAATGGAATTTGTGCTCCATTACGAGCAACAACTTCATTTTCCTTAATTGGAACTCCACCCTGGAATGGTAGTGAACTATTTATTAGAGTGCCCGTACCAATATATTCAAAAGAATGAGAAGATGTGAGAATTCTGCTAATCCTTCTCAGTTCCATTGGATCATTAGCAAATAATTCAAATGGAATGAATTCATTAAATGTAATTGTTGTGATACCAGTAGCAGCTACTGGTTCTGTTGCTTCTAGAACCGTAAAATAGATAGGTTCCATTATTGCAGTAGCAAGCGTAGTATCACCATCAATATCAACAACTATATTCTGTGTTGCTAAGTAATTTCTTCCAGAGTTTATAACATCAATTTCTACAATTCTTCCATCAGCATCAATAGTAGCATCAGCCTCAGCAATAATACCCTGTGGTCCTTTTGGAGTCAGTTCACCATCAGCATCACGAATAATAACACTTGGAGGACTTTCTTGACTAAATCCTGATCCAGGATTATCTACTCGGATAGATTGTAGTCTTTCTAATGGATCAGCAATTCTACCAGAACCAACTGCGTCTGGATAATTATCCAAATCAATTTTAAACCATAATGCCTGACCATCATAAGGTCTTCTGAAATTATTACTAGAATCACTAAGTCCTACAGCAACAACAACATCGAGTTCTGCTATTTGATCAACATTAACTCTTCCAGTATAATCTATTGCACCCAAACCATCAGCAACTAATCCAAAGTTACCAAAGGATGAGTTGGAGTTTGTTAAATCACATTGCCCACCAGTATCAGCATAAATTCCAATATCACAGTTAATTGTAAAGATAGAAACTAACTGTGCATAAGCATTATTAGTTAAAGATACACCAATACCTGCCTCATTATACTGGGTAAATGAATCACAAACCATTGATTTAATATCTGCACCAGGAATTGATGCTGTTGCATCATCTCCATTAATTCTCATACCAATACTTCCAGTCATGAAGTTGGTACAGTTCCTAATATATGGAGATCTCCATCTATTCGTCGGTCCTGCTGTTGCTGGACCAACATCTGTAAATCCACTAGCAGCATTTACTCCTGTTATTGGGAACGCAACAGCACCAGCAATAGGACCATGTTGAACACCAACAGTTGCTCCTGCAAAGTTTAAATTCTCAATTAAACACCCTCTTCTAACCCAAAAAACATCTTTATCTTGATTTTGTGGTTCGATTGTGACGAGTCTTAAATCTTCTCCAGTAATAGAAACATCTCTATTAAGTCCCACTGGATTGTTCTCAATATATCTTCCAGGACGAATCTTAATCGTGTCACCAGGTTGAGCAATAGAAGCTGCTGCTCCTACCGTTGCTTTAGCATCACCTTCCAGTAATCCACTATTAGAGTCATCACCATCTTTTGATACCCAAATGGTATTTTCTGTTTCTACACCAGATGGTCTCCAAGATACACCTGTACCAACAGATGATAAACGATAATCTTTCCCTGCTTCTCCTGTTTCCTGATTTATATCAATCAAAGAATTATTCAGTTCTGTTGTTCCATCTACTTCTAAAGTACTATTAAGTGTTGTAGCATTATCAACATCTAAAGTATTATTGAGTGTCGTAGCACCATCAACATTTAGAGTTCCATTTACATCTAATGCAAATCCTGGATTATTTCTATTAATTCCAACATTGGTCATTCTGTAAATGTTACCAGAATCATTATACCCCCACAAATCTTGTGTTTGTATTCTAGCAATTTCAATAGGGTTAGATGGATCAGGTATTGGAATACATGTATCTGTACCAACACCTAAACTATTACTCTGCACATAGTTAAATACAGTAAAAGACTGTGCAGCACCTACAAGGGGTATATACTGACCCTCATCCTGAACAAAAATACCTTCAGAGAATGCTGGTTCAAATGTAACCCAACGAATACCAAATTGATCACGATTCAAAAATGCACCGTTCACACCAGGAGAATTTGCTGAGTCATAGATAAACTCATCAATTTTAACACTACCTATTACATCCAGTAGTTGTTCAGGAGAATCTGAATTAATACCAACCTGTCCATCAATTATTAATGTTTTGTCTATGGCATGTGCAGTTATAAAAGTACTTCCAATACCAGTGGTTCCAAAAGCTAATAAATCTTTATCAAAATCTAGTTGAAATAAATGTGTACCAGTTGTTGCAAGTCCTACAGTAAATAACTCTTTAACCAAAAGATTATCTACTGTGAGATCATCTATATTAACATC
>CEVG01042453.1_pt1 | contig 10190 bp, 16 predicted proteins | sample 356511 | NCBI WGS metagenome assembly CEVG01 (sample SAMEA2623426, study PRJEB7988) | marine metagenome | biome: marine biome (ENVO:00000447); feature: surface water layer (ENVO:00002042); material: "saline water (ENVO:00002010), including plankton (ENVO:xxxxxxxx)" | depth 5 m | reverse complement strand
ATCAGGAAATTAATTTGTTAGCATGTCTAACACAACTTATGATGGAGTGTAACTTTAATTAATGGGAACAGAAATGCTCGCTATACGCGATCTACTGGCATCTTGCCCACCAGTCTATACATTGCCTGGTACTTGGACTAAGTGTAATGCGATTATCCCACATTACAACGCAGATCCAAACGTCACTCTAGCAATCAGCATAGGAGTGATCACGGTTATTTTTATCTTGTATGGAATCTATCGAGGATTCTTTGCTAACGAAGGGTTGGAGGACCCATTTGACGATCATGACGACTAAACGAGACAAAGTACGACACCAAGTTAAGAGTCGATTTTACTACCTGTTCTGGGGCACTGCTACTATTGCAGTCGTCGCAGGACAAGTTTATGTAGGAGCAGGTTACAGAATGTTTGCAAGGAGCATTAATAGGATCTTCGATGCTGTTGATGCTGTTATTATTCCAGAACCCAAAGGATATTATGCACCTTTGATTCCACCTCCCCCTACTGGACCTATCTGGGAAATGGAACAAGACCCAATCGAGTGGTTGTAATGACTGTGGCAACATCCCTAAAGACACCTCTGAGATACCCAGGTGGTAAGTCTCGTGCTATTAAAAAGATGGCACCATACTTCCCTAACCTAGGTGAATACGATGAGTATCGTGAACCCTTCTTAGGTGGGGGTTCCGTGGCATTGCATGTTGCACAGACATATCCAAGTATAAGTATTTGGGTGAATGACTTGTATGAACCATTATATACGTTTTGGAAACAGTTACAAATCTCTGGTAAGAAACTAACTAATGAACTCAGACAACTCAAATCACGATACCCCGACAGGGGATCAGCACGAGGACTCTTCCTCGAAGCACGAGAGTATCTCGACAGAGACCTCTTTAACAGTGAACCCTTTCACCGTGCCATTAGTTTTTATATTGTTAACAAGTGCTCTTTTTCTGGTCTCACTGAATCCTCATCCTTTAGTGCCCAGGCATCTGATCAGAACTTTTCAATGCGAGGAATTGAAAAACTCCCGTATTACTCCGAACTCATCCAGAAATGGCACATTACAAATCTGTCGTATGAGAAACTAATGACCAATGATGACAGTGTGTTCTTGTACTTAGATCCTCCATACTCTATCAAAGATAATCTGTATGGAAAGAAGGGTACAATGCATAGTGGATTCTCACATGAAACGTTTCACAAAACTTGTGATAAGTATAAGGTAGATCAAATGATCTCCTACAACTCCGATAATCTAATCAAAGAACGCTTCCAGGGATGGAAAGCACAAGAATACGATCACACATACACAATGCGATCTGTAGGCGACTACATGAAAGATCAGCAAAAAAGAAAAGAACTAATCCTATTAAACTACTAATCTCATGAAATCTGTACACCAAAGACCTTTAGGCACAACTCAGTATCCTTTTACACCTCCACTACTATTAGAAGAAGAGACCTACAGTAAAAGAGATAGTCTTAATCAAGATGGAATTCCAGGAGGTAGAGTTGCACTCTTCAATGGTAAGACCGCAGAGTCTATCTGTGAGTCATACTTCATGGAACAACGATGGAACTTTGCTGCTCCTACGGTTGATGTTGGTGTAGATTATTTGATTCACCGAAATAATAACTGGGACAGAGTTCAAGTTAAGAAAGTGATTGTCCAGTGGGACTCAAACAAACAAAGAGTAACACATAAGTTTCCATTCCAAGCGGGTGGAGTATCAAAACAAGAACATATTGTTCATCGACAATTAGGTCCAGAAGATGTAGACTACTTCTTTCATGTATTCTATAGTCCATATCGTCGTTTGATATTCGAGACACCCATCAGTCAGATTCCACTGAAGGACAAGGGAGATCATGCGGGTAAGTTTGTTCAAGCAAGAACAACCTGTATGACAGAGTTATATCCTATACGCAATACGTCCAGACATATTGACTGGGAAAAGAACCTTGTTCATGAATCATATCATCCACGCATCTTCCAAGAGTACCCTGACTTCTGGAGGGAAAGAGACCAACAAAGTACACTAACTGAATTTTTATAATGAAGTATGATGATAGGTATCCTCTAAAGGACTATCTCAACAGCATCAATCTCAACAAAGAGAACTTGATGGACAGTGATGACCCCGCATGGGAAAAGAATTATCCTGCTTATGTGGTGAACAAATGCATGTCTCACCACATGGATACTGTATTGTATGCCAATGAGATGAACAGGTATTCTTTCCTACCTAGTCGTTTACAGTATGATTTTTATATACATATAGTGAGACCCAGGAAGAGATTCTCTCCTTGGGGTAAAAAGGAAAAGGTGAATGATCTTGAGATTGTCAAGGAATACTATGGTTATAGTAATGAAAAGGCAAAACAAGCATTGCGTATCCTATCTCCTACACATCTAGATTACATTAAAGACAAACTGAACAAAGGGGGTAAGAAAAGATGAGTGAAGTAAATGAAGTCCAATGGACTAAAGATAATATGATTGAGGTGAATCTCAAGGAACCAGATGATTTCTTGAAGGTTCGTGAAACACTTACTCGTATTGGAGTTGCCTCTCGCAAAGAAAAGAAACTGTATCAGTCCTGCCATATTCTACACAAGAAAGGACAGTATTATATTGTACACTTCAAAGAATTATTTGCACTAGACGGAAAGAAAGCAAACCTATCAGACAACGACGTACAAAGACGAAACAGAATCATCAAACTATTATCTGATTGGGGTCTAGTCGAGATTGTAAAAGACGACAGCATTAAAGGTGTAGCACCACTTAGTCAAATCAAAGTCATTGCATATAAAGAAAAGGGTGACTGGACTCTAGAATCCAAATACAACATCGGGAAGAAACGCACTACAGAATGAGCGACTTTAATTATCATGTTCAGTGGTTGAAAAGTCCTGGGTATCTACTAGCAGAGGTTCCCTCTGCAGTAGTTGAAGAACTAAAGCAAAGCATCAACACACTAGAGAAGACTCCAGAAACGGACGCTAGGGACTCCTTGAGGGGGCACCTAGAACAAGAATGGACTCTACCCCTATCCAAGGAGATAAGTGCCTTTACTAGGTGCTTATCTTTTGAGTATATCAAGCAGTTTGGTTTTCAACCTGCTATGGGTGTGGCAGAGACCATGAGAGATATTAATCAGTGTGACTTTAAATTACAAAGACTCTGGGTAAACTTCCAGAACAAATACGACTTCAACCCTCTGCACATACACAGTGGGTTGTTTTCGTTTGTGATCTGGGTGCAAGTTCCATATGATTTAGAAGAAGAAAGAAAAAGATATAAGACAAATGGAAATGAGACAGCAGCATTCATGTTCCAGTACAACACAGCACTAGGTGGACTAGACACAGAGTATCTACACATAGACAAATCCTTTGAATGGAAGATAGCATTCTTCCCTGCAAGACTTAATCACGGTGTCAATCCCTTCTATACATCAGATGAACATCGTATCTCAATTAGTGGAAATCTATATGTTATAGATAATATGTGATATTAAATAAAAACCATGGAAGATACTAAAACTAAACCAGAAGAGAAAAAGAAGGGTCTTCTTGGTAAGTTGAAAGAACATGCAGAAGATAAAGAAGAGCAACTTGCTATTCTATCTACTTTTGTGCGTCTATCTGTGTTGATCTGGTCCGCAGGAATTTTGACATTAGCATATGTTAAGTTACCAGAAGCACTTAAAATTCCAGAACAGAAACTCGATCCAACTTTTATCGCCTCGGTTTTTACTGGAACTTTAGCTACTTTTGGCGTCCAGGCAGCAGGTAAGAAAAAGAATGGAGAGAACGGTGGTGGTAGTAGTCCTGCTATTACTAAATCAGATATGGAGTTTCTTATTCAGAAAGCATCTGAAACTGCACCTGCTCAAACCATTAGGATCGAATCTGGTCCTGTAAAAATTGTCCCTGATACTAAGTAATCATCATGTTTCAAAAAATCATTAATGTACTTGCTATTTCGTCTTTCGTTGTATCTGTTTCCGTTGTTGGCGGTGGTGTGTATCTATACACTCAAAAGGATGCCATCATAGAGGACATCAAAGAAAAAGCATTAGGATCTCTAGGAAAAGGAATCTCTTCAGCACTACCTAATGTAGTTGAAGGTGTAATGCCTGACACAACAGGACTTCCAATCCCCCCTACTAAATCGCTATCAATGCCATGAATGCTAAATGGATATCAATCGGTGTAGTCGGTAGTTTATTTGCTGCTTCTCATATTGGTATGATTGGTATGCTTGCAACCAGAAATGGTTCTAAACTACCTCAGTTAAACATGCCTGTAGGACCTTATACTTCTTACGTTGCTACTGCAGACGAAGATGGATATAAGATCAGTTACAGTGCAAATGATCCTAAGACGATGCATATCACTAAGGACATTGTAAAACCATCTGGATTTCTCGGATTCGGGAAGAGTACAACTCAAGTTACTGAAGAGTACGTCATGGATGGAGCAACCAATCAAGGTGGACCTGTATCCAACCATCGGTCTTGGCAAGATGGGAGTGCCCAAACTAAAGGGGGTGAATTCTCAAAAAAGTCTGTCGCATGTATCGAGGCGGTCGGTGGTGGCAAACAAACGGGGCGTCTTGTCGGGACTAGTATTGGTGCTGCTGCTGCTCCTGCTGTTTCCTCTATTCCCTTTGTTGGTTGGCTTGCTGCAGGTTGGATAGCAATGTTCGGTGGAGAACAAGGTGCAGACATAGGTGGCAATATGGTCAACGATCTAAATGATGCATGTGAGGTAGACGATGGAGATACCAACAATCAGGATTGATCAGAATCAAATCCGAACGATTCAGATTCAATCTAATTACATCAGTGACATACCCAAATGGTTAACATCGGAACCGCCTATGGCGATTCCGATTTATCCTCCTGTCACACAGCAGGTGGGTGTGCCCATCATTGATATGCCTGGATGTGTAGAGGCACATGAACAGGACGGTGGAAAGAATGAAAATTTAATTGATGATGATCCTAAGGGATCTAAGATTTTTTGTGATGCAGGTTTACCTTCATTTAATCCTATTGATTACTCACCAGATCAACTAGAGTATGAATACGAAGCACCTGTACCACCAGTGGCACCGCCACCAGAAGATACAGAAGTAAATACTGAAGTACCAGACATTCCTGTTACAGACGAAGATGTTGAGTGTCCTGGACCTAACCAACCTAGAGTTGGTGACCTAACTGTAAGTGGAGATGAAAGAGTTATTGGTCACGAACTAAGTGAAGATGGAAAAATCTGTGTAGTGTTATATGAACCTACCACTGCAGTCGAAAAGTACCTACCCTCTACAAATCAGGTAAGCACGACAGCAGCAATCGCAGTGGTTGCAACTGCTGCTGCAGCAGCAACTCCACTGTTACTGAGAGTTGTTAAACCTATAGTCAAACAACTAATTAAAAGAATTCAAAAGTTCTTTGGTAAAGAACCTCCTCAACCTTCAAGGATTGAAATCAAGGCAAACCAGATTCGGGCCAAGAGAGGGTTACCTCCTTTAAAAGTGAAGCGTCAGAAGAAACCTCGTTAGGTGTAATTTCATGAACGTGAGGTAGAACTTTATTGACACCTTGGACTACCACGTCTGCACAAATAGAATAATAAGGTGATTTTGGGTGGAAGGATATACCATCTTTCATCAACGATCCGCAATTTTTTAATCTCGCGATCTCAAAGTCAAGGCGTTTATTGGCAGTCAACTGTTGTTGTAATGCTATGTTTGTTTGTGCTGCTTCTTTACATAACTTCTGTAAGTCTTTATCCATAGGATTAGACCATGTAGCAGATATACCTACACTTAGGTTATAGTTATCTTTTTGTCCTGTTCTTGTTGGAACGAAATATAAAATCTCTCCTGGATTATCTGGCACACCATCATCATTAGCATCGAGCATGTTGTACACTGGTGAATCCCAATAGTCTTCATAGGGTTTTTGTGCTGATGCACTACCAGTGACATATGGTGTCACATTCATAGTGGGACCTTGGCATTGAACGCCATTCCCATAAGTGTTAGTTATATACGGTCCTTGTAAAACCTGGATTGCTTGGTTGGTGACTGAGCCCGAACTATTTGCAACGGGAGCAGCAGTCGCACTTACTCCCCCTACAGTTTCCGCAACCGCATGTGGAGCACTGGTGAGTTGTGATAGGCATAAGATTACTGGGAGAAAATACTTGTTGTGTCTGTTACGCTTTGTACCTCGGTTACCCTTTGGATTACCGTATGATTGCTGAGACCTGGGGATTGATACGTCTCCGTAAACTGGAAACTCGCCCCTGGTGTTGTCTGTGTGAACGTTGGTTTCGTTCCGATTCCTGTCCATGTCGAAGTCACTCCTTCAATAGTCACGTTTGAGTTCTCCATAGTAGGAGATAGATTACCACTTGCTGTTATGCCCGATCCCGTTACCGAAAATTGATACCCAGTGTTGTAGTCCATTGAATTTATGGTCTCCGTCACTTTTGAGGTCGTTTCCGTGTGGGACGTCATCGAGCCCTGTTGGAAATTTGGCACCACGGGCACCGCGTTCACAGGTGCAACACTAGCAATAGCAAGAATTGCACCTAGGGCGTATGTCTTTTTTATATATGATAGGTTTCCCATGATCAATTTCAACTATTAGTCAAAGACTGAGATCTCGCTAACAAACTGACCAGTAGTTGTAGTACCTGCCAAACCGCCACCTGTAAGAGTAACAGCATGTGCGTTAGTAACAGTACCAACAGAAGCAGTACCTGCAGTACCACCAGAGTAGTGGACTTGGTTACCGTAGAGTGTTTCATCAGCACCAGATCCTGCAGCATCACCTTGAGTGAACGACTGACTGAATGAGAAGGATCCTGTTCCTGTCTGGGTTCCTGTGATTGATCCGATGCTTGCTACACCTGTAGATGAACTATAGGAGTTAACACCGATACCGTTCGATACTGCTGAACTACCAGAGGCAGCAGGAGTATGTGACGTTGTTACGTTCGTACCAGAGATAGAGTACGAGTTACCCATCCTAGTATAAGAATTATATCCTGCCTCTACAGAATGCTGTAGACTGGACTGATGTTTTGTGACGATTCCACCTGCATGTGCAGCACTACCTGCCATGATTAACATAATGAGAGGTAAAAACTTTTTCATTTTTTCTCACATGAGTTCTAATCTATATAGGTTTGGTATTCCTTACAAAAGAGTTCGGTCTGTACTATTCTCTCATACCAAGGAATATGGTTAAATAATAGTGTGATGCTTCGGGTCACACATTCACACTCGCTTAATAAGGAGCACTATGACAAACTTACAAAAATGGTCCTCAAAGGACGTTAACGCTATTTTTGATGCAGCAAATCGCTACAGTGTAGGACTGGATGATTTGTTCTACAGACTGCATTCATACGGAGTAGGATCTCCAGGTGGAGCATACCCTCCATACAACATCGTCAAAGAAACAAATATCAAATGGCGAATCGAACTTGCACTAGCAGGTTGGAAAAAAGAAGATATCGAAGTTACTACAGAATCTAACATTCTGATTGTTAAATCAAAAACTCAAGAAGACACACCAGATCAAGAAGAATATCTACACAAAGGTGTAGCAGGTAGATCTTTCACACGAGGGTTCAACTTATCCGACGATGTAGAGATCGGTGATGTTGAGTTCAATAATGGATTGTTAACAATCGAGTTGAAGAAAGTTATTCCAGAACATCAGAAACTTAAAGTGTATGATATTCAATAATCATCGTTGAGTCTCTCTTGATGTTCAGCATTGTTTAAACAATAAGCATGGACATCCATCTCCATCTTATGATGTGCGTGTGTATGAATCACTTGGATTACACCTAAGAAACCAACAATGCACAGGTTGAGTAGGGTGATGGGATGATAAAGATACTTCATATATAATATGAACTAAACAGAGACCCTTCGCAGGTCTCTTTTTTATGAATATTTATTTGAATCTAAAACCAAATAATTACGATGGAGAATCTGATCTCCTAACATTAGACTTGCCAAAGGATCATTTAGATGATATAATGCGTTATGTGCGACCGATTGCTGATAACACTAAGCAATCAGAGCACAAGATCCTAAAGGATCTTATTCAAGAGTGTGTGTTTACTATTTCACAAAGGAACTATGAGCGTAAGAATCGTAAGAACAAAAAACGGTGAGGATGTTATTTCCGACCTGTTCGAGGTAACTACTAAAGAAGATCCTGAGAAAGCAGTAGCATTTCAACTACGTTATCCTTATAATGTTTGGTTGGAGAACCGTGAGGAACCTGAGTTGCTTACGGAAGTTGAGGGGCAAGAACGTCTCAACAAAAACTCAAATCCCAATATTCGTTTTGAACCTTGGGCACCTCTATCAAAGGATAGAAGTATCATGCTGAAACTTGATGAAGTTGTCAGTGCATACGAAACTTACCCTGAGGTAGAAGAAAAGTACAACAAAATCGTGGAGGCAGAAAGTGGAAGAGGAAATGCTGCAACAGGAGCTTCGTTTGATCCTCCTCAAGGATCGACCCCAGTATCTGTTGGGTCAGATAACTGAACTAGACGAAGAACCTAGCATCTTAATCGAAAAATGCTATGAAGTGCTTGGGGATGAGGAGATTTCTCCCTTTCCTAAGTACACAGAACAACGTGACTTGTTCTTGACAAGTGACCAGATCTTTACTATACTGGAACCGAGTCCCAAACTAGTAGAGATCTACAAGAATCAATGAGTTCATTCTATACGAACATTCAACTAGCAGGAGACACGATCCTTTATCGAGGATATGAAGACGGTGAACCCGTTCAGTTTCGTACACAGTTCTCTCCTACTCTGTATGTTCTATCCAAGAATGCAACTGAAGAATTCAAAACCCTTGACGGTCGTCCAGTAGCACCAATGCAGTTTCAGACTGCACGAGAGGCACGAGACTTTATCAAGACCTATGATGGGGTTGAAGGATTCGAGGTGCATGGTTATGAACGGTTTGTCTATCAATATATTCGTCGGGAGTTTCCTAACGATGTAGAGTATGACATCAACCAAATCAAAATGTATGCGTTGGACATCGAAGTCCAGTGTGATAACGGTTTCCCTTCAGTAGAGGAGGCAGCAGAAGAAATGCTGTCGATCACCATCAAAGACATGGTGACCAAGAAATACTACTGTTGGGCAATGCGTGAGTTTGATCCCCCTGAGGGAGTTGAAGCAAAGATTTTCTGGACAGAAAATGAGTTGTTTACCGACTTTCTTACTTGGTGGGCACAGAATACTCCAGACATCTTGACAGGATGGAATGTCAACCTATATGACGTTCCGTACATTGCTCGTCGTGTAAATAGAATACTAGGTGAAAAGTGGATGAAGTCTTTGTCCCCTTGGAACCGTGCTAACGAACGAGAGGTTTATGTCCAAGGACGAAAGAATTATGCTTATGACCTTAGTGGGATCAATATCCTTGACTATCTTGACCTTTACCGTAAGTTTACTTATAGTAACCAGGAGTCATATCGACTCGATCATATCGCTTTCGTCGAATTAGGTCAAAGGAAGGTTGACCACAGTGAGTATGAGAACTTCAAAGATTTTTATACTCGTGACTGGCAGAAGTTCATGGAGTACAACATTCAAGACGTTGAGTTGATCGACAAACTTGAAGACAAGATGAAGTTGCTTGAACTTGCCATCACAATGTCTTATGATGCTAAGGCAAACTTTGAAGATGTGTACTCACAAGTTCGCATGTGGGATACAATCATCTACAATTATCTTACTGATAGAAAGGTTGTAGTGCCCCCTAAGAAGGGCGCAAGTAAAAATGAAAAGTATGCGGGTGCTTATGTCAAGGAACCGATTCCTGGATGCTATGATTGGGTGGTCTCTTTTGACCTTAATAGTCTGTATCCTCATCTCATTATGCAGTACAATATTTCCCCAGAGACCCTCGTCGAAACTCGACATCCAAAAGTTACAGTTGATCGAATCCTTCAAGAAGAACTAACTTTCAACGATGACTACTGTGTATGTGCTAACGGTGCTCAGTATCGTAAGGACGTCCATGGGTTTCTACCAGAAATCATGCAGAAGATCTATGATGAACGTACCATTTACAAGAAGCGGATGCTACAAGCAAAGCAATCCC
>CEVG01157767.1_pt1 | contig 10198 bp, 6 predicted proteins | sample 356511 | NCBI WGS metagenome assembly CEVG01 (sample SAMEA2623426, study PRJEB7988) | marine metagenome | biome: marine biome (ENVO:00000447); feature: surface water layer (ENVO:00002042); material: "saline water (ENVO:00002010), including plankton (ENVO:xxxxxxxx)" | depth 5 m | reverse complement strand
TCGAAGAGAAAATTTCTTTAACATCAAATGGTGATTTGAATATTACAGACGTGCCTATTTTTCAACAAGGGCAACGGCCATATTGTGCGGTCAACACCTTAGGAATGGCGACATATCATATTGGTTTAAGAATGAGCACTGATGCTTTGGCAGCCGGGGCTAGATTCAGGTACAGTAATTCAGCAAAGGGTTCTAAAATGTTAGATTTATACAGAGCAGCTGCTGAAGAAAGTGGGGCCACCTTACAAAGGGGGCGAAGTTTCGATTTTAATAGGGCTCAAAAATATTTGGAAAAAGGATATCCGATCATCGTGTGGCGAAGATTTAGTTATCAACGAGATAAAATACATACCGCGGCTGCAAAAGGCATTAAACTTCCTGATCCATTAAGCGAGGATCAAAGTAAATGGCCAACTTCTCAAAATGATCCTGGGCATGCCTCGGTCATTACGGGTTTCAATAAAAAAAGTGGAGAAGTTATCTTTATGGAAAGCTGGGGAGTAAATTCACGAGGCAAAAGAATGTCTGCTAAGGAATTAGAGGCCACTAGCTATGCGACTTTTTACCTCAAGATCTAAGCATAAATAGATCTTAGGAATTTTTGACCTTTATTCTATCAATCCTCAACCTGTCACGCTCATCAAATAATTTCTTGGAGACCATTTTGACAGCAATCATACTTCCAAAGCCGCACCCCACCGCTATCAACAACCATATCACAATTTGATATCTAACCGCATCATTGGGCGAATTGCCTGCGAGTATCTGTCCGGTCATCATACCTGGAAGACTAACTATTCCAGCAATAGCCATTGAATTAATTACCGGCATAAGACCTGATCTTAAAGAATCTTTGACGATGTCTTTGATCGCCTCTCTAGCATTTTCTCCTAATATAAGCCGAGCTTCAATAACCTCGCGATCATTCCAAACATTTGCAGTGAATCTATCTATACTTAGAGCGACTGCTGTCATTGTATTTCCTAACAACATACCCAGAACGGGAATGGCGTATCGGGGGTCCCACCAATTCTCAGGTCTAATGATCGCCCAAAGCCCAAATATTGAAACCGCAAACGAAGAAACAAACATAGAACTCGTTCCTATCCCATAAGACCATAATCCTTTGATTGTATACTTTTGTCTTGCAGATACTTCCCTACCCGCAACAAGCAACATTATCATACTTATGAGTAATACTAGAAGTGGATGATTGATACTAAAGATATAGACCAGTATCAGTCCGATTAGAAAGAGCTGAACGATCATCCGTAAAGATGCGATCAGTAAGGGTTTTGCTATACTTAGATCAGATCTCCATGTAAAAAACCCAAGGATCAGAATGAGCAGTCCTGCCAAAACAATTCTATCGTTTGAAAGCTTGATTATCTCTTCAGAATTAGTCTTCATCACTTAATAAAGATTTGTCTTTCATGCGCAATCTTCTCTGGGAAACCCTCAATAATTGTGATTCATCATGAGCCACCCAAATCACGGCTGCTCCATGATTTTTGCGATACTCATTAACGAGTCCTTCAACTAAATCTGAGTTATGTTGGTCCAAGTTAGCAGTTGGCTCATCCAACAAAAGAACCTCTGGTGAAAGTGACAATAATCGAGCGAGGGCTAACCTTTGCTTTTCACCAGATGATAGATGAGACACCTCTCTATCCAAAATTGAATGATCAGAAAATCCTAAACTTTCAAATGGGACATTTTGAGAATTCTCAAAGTGTTGTCCGGTCAATAGGTGCCACCATTTTGATTCTGCAGGTAAGTATCCAACTTTTTTTCGCCAATCAGGTCCAGAAAAACTAGACCTCAAATTACCATGGATTGAAATCTCACCATAATTGATATCGAGGTCAGCGATTGCTCTTAAAAGTAAGGTCTTACCTGCACCAGATTGACCAGACAAACCCAAACATTGACCCGAATCCACATTAAAACTCATTGAATTCCAGTCCAAAAATGTTAGCCCACTAACTTTTAACACGAAGAAAAGTAGATTCTTGTTGCTCCAAACACAAGACAATCTCACAGCTGTGGCAACCGATTGTATAAATTTACCTCAAAATCCTTTTGATCTGGCTTGCTGATCCGACATTCGTAACTAATATATAAATCATTTCCAATCCCTATAATTCGCTACAAGTTAACAATTTATCCTTAAGTTATTTTTAAGAATACTTTTATAAAACCGCTAAGCATTAATTAAACACTAATTCGCTAATATAACATGAGCCACTACACGGAGTACATTAAAGAAATTGAGGAACGGAAGGCTCAGGATTTAAATCCAAAACCAATTGATTGTGGAGAACTTCTTGCAGAAATCATTTCACAAATAAAAGATTCGGAAAATGAGCATAGGGATCAATCTCTAAATTTTTTAATCTATAACATTCTCCCAGGGACGACTGATGCAGCTAGAGTAAAAGCAGATTTTCTGCAGGAAATAATTCTCGGCAAAGTATCCATCAAAGAAATATCACCAACCTTTGCATTTGAGTTATTGTCGCATATGAAAGGAGGACCGTCAGTCGAGGTCCTTCTCAATTTGGCCCTAAGCGATCAAGCATCAACAGCCAAAGAGGCTGCCGAAGTCCTCAAGACTCAAGTTTTTCTTTATGAAGCGGATATGGAAAAACTCGAAACCGCTTTTAATGATGGCAATGAAATTGCGAAGGAGATACTTGAAAGCTACGCTGAAGCTGAATTTTTCACCAAACTTCCAGAAGTATCTGAGAAAATTGAAGTCGTAACCTATGTGGCTGGAGAAGGTGATATCTCCACGGACCTACTCTCACCAGGCAATCAAGCACACTCACGCTCTGATCGTGAATTGCATGGAAAGTGTATGATTTCTGTGAATGCTCAGAATGAAATCAAAGCCCTTCAAAATTTACACCCTGACAAGAGTGTCATGCTAATTGCTGAAAAAGGAACGATGGGCGTTGGCTCCTCAAGAATGTCAGGTGTCAACAACGTTGCCCTTTGGACAGGAAAACAAGCGAGCCCGTATGTTCCTTTTGTAAATATTTTTCCTATCGTGGCAGGCACAAATGGAATATCACCCATATTTTTGACCACAGTCAGCGTGACCGGTGGAATCGGTATTGATTTAAAGAACTGGGTTAAAAAGTCAGATGAAGAGGGAAATCCTCTATTTGATAGTGATGGAGAACCAATTTTAGAACAAACCTACTCTGTTGATACCGGGACCGTTCTCACCATAAACACCAAAGAGAAAAAACTATATAATGGTGAGCAAGAATTAGTTGATATTTCATCCTCCCTAACTCCTCAAAAAGTTGAATTCATAAAGGCGGGTGGATCCTATGCGATTGTCTTTGGTAAAAAATTGCAGAATTTTGCAACCAAGCTTCTTGGTAAAGAGTTAAAACCTGTATTTGCTCCATCCAAGGAGATTTCACACGAAAATCAGGGACTCACCGCTGTAGAAAAAATATTCAATAAGAATGCTGTTGGAACAACTGAAGGCATCGTCTTACATGCTGGGTCTGACGTGAGAGTTGAGGTAAATATTGTGGGTTCACAGGACACTACTGGACTGATGACTTCACAGGAATTAGAGGCAATGGCTGCAACAACAATTTCTCCTATAGTCGACGCAGCCTATCAATCAGGATGTCATACCGCTTCAGTTTGGGATAAAAAAGCTCAAACGAACATTCCTAAACTCATGAGGTTTATGAATGAATTCGGGCTAATTACTGCACGAGACCCTGAAGGTGAATACCACTCAATGACTGATGTCATTCACAAAGTTTTGAATGATCTTACTGTCGACGAATGGGCGATAATCATTGGCGGAGATTCACACACAAGAATGTCAAAAGGAGTAGCATTCGGAGCTGACTCTGGAACAGTTGCTCTTGCTCTAGCTACTGGTGAGGCATCAATGCCAATCCCTGAATCAGTAAAAGTAACCTTTAAAGGGAATTTGAAGCCTTACATGGATTTCCGTGACGTGGTGCATGCTACCCAATCGCAAATGCTCTCAAAATTTGGTGACAATGTTTTTCAAGGTAGGGTCATTGAAGTTCACATCGGAACATTACCTGCAGATAAGGCATTTACCTTTACTGATTGGACGGCAGAAATGAAGGCAAAAGCTTCAATATGCATATCTCAAGACGAAACACTTATTGAATCTTTGGAAATAGCAAAGAGCCGGATTCAAATAATGGTCGACAAAGGAATGGATAATCAAAAGAAAGTCCTTCAGGGCTTAATTGATAGTGCTGATAAGAGGATTTCAGAAATTCGTTCCGGTGAGAAACCAGCTTTGACCCCTGATGCTGATGCCAAATACTTTGCTGAATTTGTAGTAGATCTAGACCAAATAGTCGAGCCTATGATCGCCGATCCAGACGTCCATAACGAGGATGTCTCCAAAAGGTATACACACGATACCATTAGGGCACTCTCCTATTATAAAGGATCCAAAAAAGTTGATCTTGGCTTTGTCGGCTCTTGCATGGTTCATAAAGGAGATTTGAAAATTGTCGCTCAAATGCTTAAAAACCTTGAAAAAGAACAAGGCAAAGTTGAATTCAATGCCCCACTAGTTGTAGCTGCTCCAACCTATAACATTATAGAAGAACTTAAAGATGAGGGAGACTGGAATATTCTACAAAAATATTCTGGCTTTGAATTTGATGACAACAACCCAAAGAGCAGTGCAAGAAAAGAGTACGAAAACATGATGTATCTTGAGAGGCCAGGATGTAATTTATGTATGGGCAATCAGGAAAAAGCTGAGAAAGGTGACACGGTAATGGCCACCTCAACTCGATTATTCCAAGGAAGAGTTGTTGAGGATTCTGATCGTAAAAAAGGAGAATCTCTTTTGTCTTCCACCCCTGTTGTCGTTCTCTCGGCAATACTTGGCAGAACTCCAACCTTTGAAGAATATCAGGTAGCAGTTGTGGGAATCGACTTAACAAAATTCGCTCCGCCGAAAAAAGAATTAATTACAGCATCTTAATCATTGTTTAGACCTAAGTCTAAACGCCATTGGTGCCACCTTATGACTGTGAGGTAAGGAGGATACCCTTATCACTAATTTGAATCTTTTTCTCTTTGTATAATTTGCCCACAGCTTGCTTAAAAACTTTTTTACTCATTCCAGTTACCTTCCTGACCTCTTCCGGCAAACTTTTATCATGCACCCCTAAAAAGCCCCCCTCCGCAGCAATCAAAGATTGAAGAAGTGTTTCAGCAGCACCAGAAACCTTTGTATATCCAGGCGGCTGGAAACTTAAATCGAGAAAATTTTCTTCCGTAATTCTACTAATGTAGCCTTTTTGCTTCAGACCGAATTTACAGTTATTTTCTATTATTTCGCCTTTCAAAAAACCCCAATATTTATCATTTACTATGGATCGGATGCCAATATCTGTTTTTTCTACAGGCATAATATCCACTTCCATACCAGCTCTAAAATTTGGCGGAGGTTTTTCTGATACAAATTTTTTGAGCTTAGCAGATGCCACTAGTCGCCCACTTATTTCATCCAAATAAATATATACAACAACATGATCACCAACTCGCGATCTTTTAGGCTGTTCTCCAAAAGGTAGCAGCAAATCCTTTGGTAACCCCCATTCAAGAAACGACCCAGATCTTGTTGAATCAATGACACGCAAATAAGCAAATTCACCAGCAGTAGCTATTGGTGATTCAGTGGTTGCTATAAGTCTGTCATCCGAATCTAAATACAAGAAAACCCTAATCCTTTCTCCGGTTTCAAACACTTTTGGAGCATACCTTTTGGGGAGAAGTATTGATCCAAATTCTTCTCCTCCGTCAAGGTTCAAGCCAAACTCATTTTCACCAAGAATTTGCAACTCATTGAAATGACCTATCTGGGGGGTAAACATATATTGGGAGCAGTGACCCTAATAGTGAAATGATCTAACAAAATAAAAAGTTAGTTTAATATTAGAAGTGGCTGTAAATTAAGGGATAAAAAAAACTATTCAATTCCTTTTCCCTTAATTAGTAATATCACAATTTATTGGTGTTTAGTTCAGACAATTAATTAAACTTGTAACAACTAAAAATTATCCTAAATGATGGCAAAAATAAAAAACCTTGCAGTCATTATATTCATCTTAGTGGGTGCAGACCAATCTCATGGAATACCAGAGTGGTCAAAAGACGCGATCTGGTATCAAATTTTTCCAGAGCGCTTCAGGAATGGTGACAAGTCAAACGATCCGACAATTGATACACTTGATGGAACATGGCCATTCGAACCTGTAAGGGAATGGGAGATTAGCCCTTGGGGTTCTGACTGGTATGAATTACAAGAATGGGAAATTAAAACCAATCAAGATTTCTATTACAATGCACAAAGAAGAAGATATGGGGGCGACATCCAAGGAATAATCGATAAATTAGATTATTTAGAAAAATTAGGCGTCAATGCATTATACCTTAATCCTGTCTTCGAATCCCCCTCCCTTCATAAATATGGCGCCACGTTATTACACCATATTGATAACAACTTCGGACCAAATCCAAAATACGACCTAACAATATGGGAAAAAGAAAATCCTGCTAATCCAAAAGAATGGGAATGGACCTCAGCTGACAAATTATTTTTAAAGCTCATTAAAGAATGCCATTCGAGAAAAATGAAAATAATCATCGATGGTGTTTTTAATCACGTCGGGCTTGATTTTTGGGCATTGAAAGATCTTCGAAAAAATGGACCATCAAGCCCATACGCAGATTGGTTTACAGTTAAAAAATGGGACAACCCCTCCACTAAAGTAAATGAACTCGAATGTGAGGGCTGGTCAGGATACAGAGGCTTACCAGAATTTAAGAAGATTAAGAATGATTACCCAAAGGCTTTAAAGGCATATTTTCACTCTGTAGTTCGTCGGTGGATGGATCCCAATAATGACGGAAACCCTGAAGATGGCATTGACGGCTGGAGGCTTGATGTTGCCGCTGAAGTGCCAATAGAGTTTTGGAAAGAATTTAGAAAGTGGGTAAAAAGCATTAATCCCAACGCATTCATCACTGGTGAAATTTGGTGGCAAGATTACAAAAATAATAAACTTAAGAATGCAGCTAAATGGATTAAATCCGGAGACGTTTTTGATAGCGTGATGAATTACAGATTTGCCGACAACAGTTATCAATATTTTATTCAAACCGTTAATCCATTAAACGCTGTTGAATTTTCAAAAGAAATACAATCAGTACATGAAGATTATGGATACAATGTGGTTCTGGGATTACAAAATCTACTAAATAGCCATGATACTCAACGCTTGGCTTCTATGATTAAAAACCCACGTCATAGACTTGATCATGGTGCTAACCTACAAAGAAATAGAAATTATTCAGTCACTCCAATCGCACAAAATGATCGTGCCAAATTGGAGCAAATTTTAGTTTTCCAATTCTTATCACCAGGTGCACCCTACATATATTATGGTGATGAGGTTGGAATGTGGGGAGCCGATGATCCAGATTGCAGAAAACCAATGATCTGGGATGATATTACATATCAGAATGAATACGCCTTACCTTATGGCCCAAAGCGAGAAGTGGGTTTCAAAGTCGCACAGGATAAAGACCTACTAAATTTCATGAAAAAACTATGTTCGATCAGGAAGAATTATTCTTCGCTTAGAAGAGGTAATTTCGAAATAAAAATGGCTAATGCTGAAGATAAAATATTCGCTTTCAAAAGAAGTCACAATGAAAACCATTGCTTAGCAATTTTTAATTCGTCAGATCAATCAAAAAAGATTCCTCTTTCAACCCATAAACTAAAACTTTATTTTGGCTCGGTTGGAACGAGTAAATCATCTATTTCACCTCATGGTTTCGCCATTTTCATGAATTAAAAATCAAAAATATTTATAACGTAGATTCTAAAGAGATCATGATTAAGTCACTGATAAATTTTAAGGTTATAGCATTTTTTTTTAAATATCTTTTACCTATGACAATCCCACTTTTAGGAGTGGATGCTAATGAGAACTGGAACCAGTTCAGAGGCCCTAATGGATCTGGAAATGCAAACGAAAACTTTACGCCCCCTATTCATATTTCTAATGACAATATTGCATGGAAAACCAATATACCTGAGGGTTTATCTTCTCCTGTTATCTATGAGAATAGGATCTTTTTAACTGCTATTGAAAATAATAGATTACTAACCCTGTGTATAAATACTTCTAATGGATCAATAGAATGGAAAAGCAATGCTCCAGAATGTGATATCGAAAAAGTTCACAAAACGAGTAGTCCTGCAGCATCAACACCATTCGTCGACAAAGAACATGTGTATGTATATTTTGGCTCTTATGGCCTAATTTGTTATAATCATGAGGGTGTTGAAAAATGGTCAAAAAAAATGCCCACTCCAAAGAGTTTGTATGGGATGTCTACATCCCCTTTGGTTCATAAAGACAATGTCATTCTAGTCCTCGACAATGATAACAACATTGAAAAAAGCCTGCTGAGCAAATCCAAAATAATAGCACTGAACCGATTCAACGGTAAAATAATATGGACTGCGGAAAGGCCACACCATCGAAGTGGATGGTCAACTCCAATTATTTGGGAAAACGATAAAGGCACTGAATTAATCGTTTTAGGCAATGAAAAAGTTCGGAGCTATAATCCTCAAACTGGATCTGAAAATTGGTACGCAGGAGGATTCTCCAGAGAAACTATCGCCATCCCTGTTGTTGGAAATAATCACGTTTACGTTTCATCCGCCCAGTTGGGTGGCGTTCCTGACAATAAAATTGATCCCACCCCTTTTTGGAATGCCTTGATTCAATTTGATAAGAATGATGATGGTAAAATTTCTAGAAATGAGATGACCGGCAACTTTACATATCCACTACGTCCTGAATTACCATTAGGTCACCCTGGTTTTGGTATACCGATGCCAGAAAACCCACAAAGAAAGGAAGAAAGAATTAACGGTATTTTGAGATGGGTAGATAAAAATGGAGACAAGGCGTGGACGAAAGAGGAATTTACAACTCACATGTCCGTTCGAAGAGGAAAACCAATGCTTTTAGCCATTAAGTCAGGAGGCAAGGGAAACATTGAACAAAGTCATGTCAGCTGGGAGCTAAACAAAAGTATTCCCGAAATCCCCTCTCCGATCTTTTATGAAAATATTATCTATTTGGTCAGAAATGGAGGCATCCTTGCAGCTATCGATGTAAAAACAGGGGAGCAACTCTACAGAGAAAGGGTAAAGGGATCTGGTCAGTATAGCGCGTCTCCGGTCTCTGCAAACGGTCACCTATTTCTTGTTTCAAACAGAGGTCAAGTTTCTATTGTAAAACCAGGGCAAGCTTTCAAAGAGGTTCATAATTATGACATCGGCGAGCCCGTTTTTGTTACCCCGGCAATTGACGCGGACACAATATATTTCAGAGGACAAAAAAAATTATGGGCTTTTAGAAAATCCAAGTAAATGACTTGCTCGAATGAGCAACGATTACCATTTCCATGATTGCTTGCCCCAAAAACTATAAAGTTGATCAACAGTTCCGTTAAAAATATTTCTCTCCAAAGGACAACTCATATCACCATAGTATTTAGGAGACCGGTACTTTCCATAACTATAATTATGAATAACAGACATCGACTTTCTTTTATTCCAGTAAACCCCAGAGTACTGCCATAAAGCCCACTGGTTCCAAATTCCATATTTTGCCATTAGTCGGTTAGGCGTTTCCATTTCTTTTTTGTCTGAAGAATATAATGCAATCCAGTAAGGGCATTGGGCAATTCTTTGCTTTTGACTTCTTGAAGCACTGCTTAACACCCTTCTCAAGTGATCGCTATTCTCTAAATAAATCATGGGCAACTGGCCGGTACGTTCCTCAATTCGATTTATAAACTTAATGATGTCATATACAGAGGACTTTGAATCAAAATCGCCAACCAACAATATTTCAGGGGTTTTGAGTTTTTTGGTTAACTTTATTTTTTTAATCTGGTTAACAAATTTGTCTGCCTGCCATACGGGATCCACTCCCTTTAGCACAAAATAATAAGCCCCTAAAAGCATTCTTTGCCTCTCACCTGCTGCAAGGAATGAGGCACAATCTTTATCGAGTTGCTTACCCTTGCCGCATCTAGCTATTAGGCCTAGAGCACCATTCTTCCTTAAAGC
>CEVG01159884.1_pt1 | contig 10200 bp, 8 predicted proteins | sample 356511 | NCBI WGS metagenome assembly CEVG01 (sample SAMEA2623426, study PRJEB7988) | marine metagenome | biome: marine biome (ENVO:00000447); feature: surface water layer (ENVO:00002042); material: "saline water (ENVO:00002010), including plankton (ENVO:xxxxxxxx)" | depth 5 m | reverse complement strand
TTAAACACACAAAGAATACAGTTCTCTCTATAGATTCCTACATTCAAATCATCTTCATCCCATGATCTGCCGCGATTGTAAGAGTACGCCATCCAAGAGGGAAAGTAGTCCCATAGTTTTGACCCATATTCCCCCCATCTCCATGAGTGATAGTTGTCTGTACCATCTGTAAATGTGTACCATATTTTTTCTTGGTTCTTTAGTACATCTTCCCAGATGGGTTCACATTGATCGTCACTCCAAACCTGACAACTGCCGTTAGTGTAAGCACCATGTGATAGTTTAAACCTTCTACTCAACATTGGTCTGGGGTCTTGCCACCATGACCGCATCTTTGTTGGTTGTTCTAGGTTATGAGTAATAATAGGTGTAAGGTCTCGCTGAATGATGACATCCAAATCAAAAAACACAAAACGACCAGTTGGCTTATCATGACCAAAGTTATGAGTGTTGAAAACAAAAGTTTTAGGCCTGTCCCAACATCTGGCCATACCATACTTAAAGTCTTCAGAACCAAACCAATACTTAGGATGGATATTAGGAATATCAGGAAAGTCAATAACATTAATATCATCATATAACCCCGTGGCGTCATCCGTGTAACAATAAAAATGAAAATCAAACTTGTCTTCTGGGATGTTCCTTTTAGACATGTTGTATAATCTATTCACAAAATGCGGGCCGTATTTTTTCCCCCACTTGCTACATACTACATTAACTCGCATTACAATTGCCACACTTTTTATTACAAATTGATAGGGGACTTATCTTTAAACTTTGACTGATGTTTTCAAAGTCGTTACTATATATTACTTCACCTACAGTAAAGTTCTTTAAATTATTATACTGCTTATTGTAAGCATAGTCAAGAGGATGATATGGCAAAAGTTTATTCTCTAATACATCTCGTGCAATCCACGCACACGGATAGGCGCCGCTGTCTGCGCTAACATAAAAGTAACCACTCTTTCTGGCATCACACCACACTGGTTCTGCAACTTTTGATTTTGGTTTTGGTCTCCTGACTTCATCCTGTTTCTTGAACATTTTTAATGTTTCTAGGTTTACTGGTATATCACTTGCAATACTTTCTTGTACCATAGGCATATTTTTTGTTTGTTGTGGTTGATCTATGTACTCTATTTCGTCAACCCATTTTGGTTTTATAAATGACTTGTCGTATGTTTGCACCGTTAAGGTTACGCCATTGTCATAAAAGTATTTACATATCTCTTCAAAGTGTTCTGACTTTGTTGGGTCAGAAAGTTCGCACATTAATGTGACCCAGTTTACTCTATATCTTTCAAATATTTTTTTGATTGATTGCAAGTTGTGTTCATGTTCTGTTAGAAATATGTCATTGTATGGATCAGAGGTGTCATTGGTTTTACTGCTAAGTTGCACCAGTGCTCCATCTGGCGACCCATCCTCATAAAGACCCCGATACAAGTCGGAGTATTGTTCTCCATGCATTTGAAAATACTTGACAAGAGTATCATCATCTGATATGTTGTCTTGTTTTAGAATACTCAATAGTTCATCTTTGGGCATGATGTTGTAGAGTCTTTCAAACACCGCCTCATAGTCCTGTTTATAAAAAAGTTCCTTGAGGTTTTCTATGTAGTATCTCTTGTATAACTTCTGTGTGTCTGCGTCATCCGCGTCCCAAAACAATCTCTGAATGCCGTAGAGTTCGACATTCTTCATAAACTCTTTCTTGATTTGTGGAAGATCATTCTTGTACCACAGTCTACGATACAATGCAAAACACTGCATCCAGCTTATGTTCCAGAAGTATCTTACGGGCCCGTGAGTGGATGCCTCTTCATACACAATTTTGTGTTGTCGATAAATATATCTCTCTTTGTAAAAATCATATATGCCATCTGCGTCTTTGTTCCAGTATAGAGATTGGTCGCCTCGTTGCAACATCGGGTCATCTGGAAAGTCTGCCAAAAACTTTTTGTGCATGGATATCATATCACCAGTGTCAAAGATTTCTTTGATGATCTTTTTGTGTTGTGGTTCAATTCTTCTGATGAATGTGAAGTTAGATATTTCTTTTTCTAACTCTGGGACAGACTCTTTGATCTCTGGGATGGTTCCCTTCAACTGTTCTTCTAGTTCTGGAAAGTATTCAATCAGTTGGTTCGTCAGAGATGTTAGATCATTCTCGTTGACCATCTGCCGCAGTTTGTTTATGACACCCTGATCCATGTAGTTTCTTTCCAGAGTTTCATCTGTCATTGAATCAAACTGTGACCAGTTTTTGATACTGTCAAACTTGTCTTTGTACTTCTCCCAATCCTCTTTTATACGAGGTAAGTCTTTGTAAAACTTATCTACCAAAACATCAAAGACCACCTTATGCATTTTGTAAACGTATCTTTCTTTGTAGAAATTGTAGATGCCGTCTACATCTTTATTCCAATACAACGATTCGTCACCCTCCAACAAGAGGGGGTCGGTGGGGAAATCTGCAAGAAACTTTTTGTGCATAGAAATCAGATCACCATCAAGTTCTTTGATAGTTTTTATGTGTCTGGATTCTATTTGTTTGACAAACGGATCGTAGGCATTTGCATCCTTGATTAGTGTATCAATTCTGTCCGTGTGTTTGTTTTTGGTAAAGAAGTTTTCTGGAAACTTGGGCATCCAAAGTTTTTCAAACTCATTTTTGCCGTGCCAGTGTACCAGAATATTGTAGTCACGAACTTCATGGGGTTTGTAGTTTTTTTGCGGAGACCCCGTTGGAGATTCAAAGATACAGAACTTTGCCTTTTCTCTATACAGATGTTCTGTTAAATTATCTGGATAGGATTGTCCTCTGTTGTAAGAGTAAACCCAATCTGACGGCAGAAAAGACCAGTAATTATCACCCACCACGTTATGCTCGCGATATGGATAATAGTTATCAGTGCCTTTCCAGAAAGTTTTATAAACGGTGTCCTTATGTTTGATTACATCATTGTATATTTTTTCTCCCTCGTCATTACACCACAACATGACACTAGAGTTATATAAAGTGCCTCTCACATCCTTGAACCTACGATCATTCAACACTTTTGGATTTTCCCAGTGGGAGTAAATCATGTGAGGAGTTTTACTCAACTCAAAGATATCATCGATGTTGTTTTGAATAACAACATCTAAATCCATATAACAGAAAGGGCCCTTGGTTCTCAACCAACGGTGAGAGTTCAATACCAGAAACTTTGCCCTATCCCAACAATAATTTTCTTTACCAAACCATGTATCTGGATGTAGGGTGTCTACAGTTGGAATTGATCTTATCTTTATATTTTTATCAATACCCTCTGGATCATCAGTGTAACAAATAAACTTATGTCGTTTACTGTAATTCTGTTGAACCATCTTGTAGAGATTGTTTACATAATCAGGACTGTATTTGTTGCCCCATCTTATGCATAGAAAATGCATCATAATATTCTTGTCTCAATTGTTCTTTTGATTTTTGTCCATTCAATAACACTATAGGATAGTCTGGTTTTATTTGATATGCTCTGGGTGATACATCTGTTGCCGAGTCAACACCATTCAACCAAGAATAGATCAATCCCCTTGGGAATACATTACTAAATAAATTTTCGTGATAGAGAAACCTGTCATCGCCACAATATTTAGTCATGTAATATTGGTCGTGTTTTTTGAAGTGATCGTAAATATATCTAGCATTGTTGTCACTCCAAGCCATAACACTGGAGTTCCACAACCCCTTCCACCTTTGCATCCATGCTGCATTTGGGTTGCCGTCTTTTAAATATACTTGGTTTGAGTCGTATTTATGATCACCGTGTGTAACGTGTTCTTTTATTTTCCAATAACAATAACATATAGTTGGTTCTTTGCGAAAAACTTTGTCGAGAGACCCTTGTACGATAAGGTCAAGGTCTAGGAATATACAATCACCATGCCAATCATGACTAAAGACTTTTATTTTTTCAAATGTTTCGTCTTCACCCGCAGGCAATGTCTCTATGTTTTTGTTTAGGTATTTTTTGTTTTTATCGTCTACAATACAAACGTGTCTGTATTGTTTAGTATCATGATAAATACGATGGACATCATCTGCATTATATTTGTCTCCGTAAAGGAGAGTCACGATGGTTTTCAAGATAATCCTCCCATATTATAAATAGTATTTAGACACTGAGGAAAGCGTTATGACCGTCAAAACTGTAAAGAATTTAGTGGTTGACCAAGGATCAACCTTCAGCGCCACCATTTCTGTCACCACCGATGGATCGACTGCAAAGAATCTTGCTGGATATACCACAACCGGCCAGATTAGAAAGTCGTATGGTAGTAGCACCGCAACAGATTTCACCACTGCTCAAGTAGACGCAACGGGCGTGATAACCATATCACTTACCGCAACACAAACTGGCGCATTGAAAGCTGGAAGATATGTGTATGATGTCGAAATTGCAGATTCACCAGAGGTTGTTCGTGTGCGAGAGGGTATTATAACCGTCACCCCACAAGTTACACGTTAAATATTTATTATGTCAGATGAACTCTCCAAATTCTTTGCAGCCATTGCTGAGGAAAAGAAAAAATCCAAAGCGGAGACTCAAAAGCGCTCAAAAAAATCAGTAAAAATCCAAAAGGATTTTGTTGAGGAATTTTCTAAAGAGTTCAAAAAACTAAAAGAACAAGAAGAACAACAGAAGCGTGAAGTCGCTGCGATGGAAGCATGGCTGACATCACCAGTTATAGAAAAGAATGAGGAACCTGTTGCCACTACTGAAGAAGAAATTGAAGTAGTCGAGCAAGTCCTTGAAGAAGACAAAGAAATTCTCGAAGCGTTAGCTGAGACGCCACTCCAAGAACAAGCTCTGGAATACTTGAAGACCAAGAAGAAAGAGATCACCGAAGAGTCTGCTGAAGTAGAGTCAATCAAGAAACAAATTCAAGACCTCAAGAGACACATCACTAATTTGAATCTTGCCCAACAAGGAATGGGTGGCGGCGGTGCAGTCAATATCAAAGACATGGATGATGTCGATAGGTCTACCGCACTTGTAAATGGCAAGTTTCTAAAATACAACTCTGCTACTGGTAAGTTTATCGGAGCAGACGCGGTTGGCGGTGATGTTGATGAAGCTGCGATATTAGATAACTCTGGTACACCAGAACTCGCAACAGGGATAACTGCCGCAGAGGTAAGAACTCTAATTGGCGCAGGAACATCAAGTTTCGACGGTGCGTATGGTTCTCTGTCTGGGACTCCAACAATCCCATCCGCTCCTGCTATTGAAGATAATTCTGGGACTCCCGCTCTTGCCACTGGTATTACAGCTGCAGAAGTACGAACTGCCATCGGCGCGGGTACTTCTAGTTTTGATGGCGCTTATAGTTCTTTAAGTGGCAAACCTACCATTCCTGCTGCACCAGCTCTTGAGGATAATTCTGGAACCCCTGCTCTTGCCACTGGTATCACTGCCGCAGAGGTAAGGACTGCTATTGGTGCGATTGATGATTATACAGTAACTCAGTCGGATGTCACTGCCCACCAAGCTGCATTATCTATCACCGAGTCTCAGATTAGTGATTTGCAGAGTTATCTAACGGCGGTTTCAGAAGCCGCAGTGACCGCACATCAAGCTGCGTTGAGTATTACTGAGTCTCAGATAAGTGACTTGCAGACCTATGCTCTTGCTAGTTCTGTGAGTAATGTGACAAATGAAAGTAAGGCCACTATGTTTACTAGTGCTGCTCTGACAGGAACACCTACCGCTCCAACCGCCTCAACAGGCACAAATACTACTCAAATAGCCACTACTGCCTTTGTAAAAAACGAGATAGACGCTCTGAAGGCACTGCTATATGCCTATGACCAATCTTAAAGATTATAAATAGTGGCACTATAAATCTTTTATTGGGAGTTCTAACATGGCTTTGTCAACAAGACAGGAACTCATCGACTATTGTTTAAGACGATTGGGCGAACCCGTCATCGAAGTCAATATTGATGATGATCAAGTTTCAGATCGCATTGACGATGCCCTTCAACATTGGAATGAGTATCATTTCGATGGAACAGAAAGAACATACGTTAAACATAAATTAACTGGTTCTACTCTGACCCTTACTGGCAGTGCAACATTTACGGCAGGGGAAACTATTGAGGGCGGAACATCAGGCGCAAAAGCAACAGTACATAGTAGTAGTTCTGGAGCCTCTGTGGTTTACGAAAAAACTAAAACTGCTGCTCCCTTTGAAGCGGGTGAAACAATTACTGGTGCTGATTCTGGAACCACCGCTACAATCAGTAGTATTTCAAAAGGTGATATCGAAAACGGATACATCACAGTCAGTAATAACATTCTGAACATTGTAAGAGTGTTTAAATTTGGTGCTATCGTCGGTTCCAAATCTGACGGACTGTTTGATGTTGACTATCAGTTTGCGTTGAATGATTTGTATAATCTTCTGAGTGCAGATATTACTTATTACTCTATGACTAAGACTCACATGTCTACTCTTGAACAGTTGTTTAGAAATGAGAGAGCAATTAGGTGGAATAGAAAAACAAACAAATTACACATCGACACCGATCTCTCAGAAACTTATGATATTGATGACTATGTTGTTGCTGAGGCCTATGCGATACTCGACCCCGCAACATATAGTGAAGTCTATGATGATATGTTTTTGAAAAGATATGCTACTGCATTGATTAAAAGACAGTGGGGAGAAAATTTGAAAAAGTTTTCTGGTATTCAAATGCCAGGCGGCGTCACCTTGAATGGTGATCAGATTTATCAGGAGGCGGTTGCAGAAATACAACAGATAGAAGAAGAGATGCAAATCAGGTATGAACTGCCCCCAACTTTGATGGTAGGATAATTCAGTGGCAACTAATGTTTACTTTCAGTCAGGAAATACAGCAGGAAGGTCTTCAGAACAAAGTTTAGTAGAAGACTTAGTGCTTGAGTCAATCCGTATTTACGGACATGACGTATTCTATATTCCCAGACAAATTGTCAACAGGGATTCTCTGTTTGATGAGGATGCTCTGTCTGAATTTAAGCAAGCCTATCCAGTAGAAATGTATTTAGAAAATGTGGATGGATACGAAGGCGAAGGTGATTTATTCACTCGTTTCGGTATTGAAATACGGGATAGTGCTACTTTTGTTTTATCTAAAAGACGGTGGGATGATCTAGTATCTACTAATCCAGGCCCGTTTCAACTAGATGCTCGGCCTGCCGAGGGCGACCTACTTTACTTTGAAAAGACGAGATCACTTTTTCAAATCAAACTGGTAGAGTTTCAAAATCCATTCTATCAACTTGGTAAAATCTATGTCTTTAAACTACAGGTTGAATTGTTTGACTATAGTTCTGAAAATATTGAGACAGGAATCACCGACCTTGATGCGATTGAAACTAATCAAAGCGTTAATGTATTTGAGTTCCAATTCCAGTTGGAGAATGGCGACTTGCTCAAACTAGAAAATAGTGATACTCTAATTCTTGAGAACTTCTCTTCACAGAGAGCTCTGGCAAATACAGACAATTCTGACTTTGACACACTGAACGATCTGGATAACATACTAGATTTCACAGAGTCAAATCCATTTGGTGAAATCTGATGTTTAAGAATCAATATTTTTATCACAAACATATTAAGAAGGCAATAATTGTTTTCGGATCAGTCTTCAATAATATTTCTATTGAGAGAAAAAATTCTTCTGGAACAACTGTCCAGACTTTGCGAGTTCCACTAGCATACTCACCAAAAGAAAAATTTCTCAGCAGAATAAGAGCCATTCCTGACATAGAAAGTCGGGGCGAGGTTGCGATAACTTTACCTCGCATGGGATTTGAAATTACTGGGATTAACTTTGATCCGTCTAGGAAACTTTCTCCTGTTCAAAAAAATGTGAAGTCTGGTTCTGATGGTTCTAATAATTACAGTAGAACTTTTGTATCGACTCCATACGATATGACTGTCGGACTCTATGTGTTTGCAAAAAACCAAGAGGATGCTCTACAAGTTGTAGAACAAATCATGCCTTACTTCAACCCAGATTTTAGTGTCACTATCAATGATTTGCCTGAACTTGCTATAAAGAGAGACATTAAGATTACAATGGATAGTGTTACATTTGAAGATGACTACGATGGTGACTATGCTTCTCGTAGGAGTATTATTTGGACAATGAATTTTACCATGAAACTAAACTTCTACGGTAGTGTTGGTGATCAGGGGTACATCACAAAGGTTATTTCGCAGGCATTTGAAAACTTAGGCCCAGATACTACTGGGCCAAAGATTACACAAACAGTGGAAGTGGGAACTACATTGCCCACCGCGACTGCGACAATATCCAGCGGTTCTGTCAATGCTATAAATATAACATACGGTGGTGCTGGATATACTTCTGCGCCGAACATAACATTAACAGGTAATGCAAGAGCTCACGCTGAGATTACAGATGGGGTGGTAACAAATATTGTTATTGATGACGCGGGCAGTGGATATAGTTCTGCGCCGACAGTGACATTTGAGAACCCACCAAACTTTGAGGCGAATCCAGACAAAGATGATCCTCATAGATTTATTGAAGAATTTGATCAGAGTTTTGAATAATGACTACTCGCAATAAAGTGTTCGATGCACTAGATAAAACCTTTCAAACTCAAATGACTGAGACTAAGAAGGTAACCCCCCCAGCAGTGCAGGGAGAAAACAACGTAGAAGATGACTTTCAGAAGGCGAGAGATACGCTAGAGAAAGCAATGTCATATAGTGAACAGGCCGCCGAAGGAATACTTAACGTGGCAATGAACAGTGATAATCCCAGAGCTTATGAAGTAGCAGGTCAAATTATTAAGACTATGGGAGAACAAGCAAAAGATGTGATGGATGTCCAAATACAAAAACAAAAGTTGGACACAAATAACGGCACTGAGAAAAAAATTACTACACAAAACAATGTTGTGTTCGCAGGAACAACATCCGAAATCCTTAAAGCAATTCGCAATGAGAAAAATATTATAGACGTTGATCAAGATGAGTGACGCTTCATATCATGGTAATCCAAATCTAAAATCAATAGGATATCAACACAACTTTACAAAGGAAGAACTTGAAGAGTTTGTAAAGTGTCAAGATGATCCTATCTATTTTATAGAAAACTATTGCAAAATAGTAACACTTGATGCTGGTCTACAACCGTTTTCTTTGTATGAGTGTCAAAAAAGAAAGGTAGATTTCATCATGAATAATCGAAAGACTATTCTGATGGAAGGACGCCAGCAAGGCAAGACGGTAGTTGCCGCAGCATGTATACTACATTACACCATTTTTAACGACGATAAAAATGTTGCTATCATGGCAAACAAGACCGCAGCTGCTCGTGAAGTTCTGAACAGATATCAAATCATGTATGAGAACCTACCCATCTGGATGCAACAGGGTGTCAAGACATGGAACAAAGGTGACGTTGATTTGGAGAATGGATCACGAGTATTCACTTCTGCTACAACTGCGTCTGGTATTCGTGGTAAATCAGTAAACTGGTTGTACATTGATGAGGCCGCGATTATTCCAAACAACATCGCGGATGAGTTTTTTGCTTCTGTGTATCCAACCATTTCTGCTGGTGAAACAACAAAGATTCTTTTGACATCTACCCCGTTGGGTTATAATCACTTCTGGAAATTCTGGAATGAATCAGAGAAGGGAACCAACGGTTTTGAAAACATGTTCATCCACTACACGGAGATACCCGGCCGAAATGAAGATTGGGCAGAAGAACAACTAAAACTTCTGGGCGAAGTAAAGTTTAATCAAGAAGTTTTGTGTGAGTTCTTGGGGTCAACTAATACGTTGATTAGTGGCAAAGCATTGTCAATTATGTCTTCCAAAGACCCAATCTACAGGAAGGATGGACTAGATATCTATGAAGAACCACAAGAGAATAAATACTATGTAATTACAGTTGACACCTCTAGGGGTATTGGTGGTGATTTTTCTGCGTTTGTTGTTATTGATATAACGGAAATGCCCTTTAAAGTTGTCGGAAAATATAGGGATAACAAAGTTTCGCCGTTATTGTTTCCCGATTATATATCAAAGGTGGCGAGTGATTTTAACAATGCTTATGTTCTGATAGAAAATAACGATATTGGACAACAGGTGGTTGATGTTTTACATCAAGAACTA
>CEVG01047477.1_pt1 | contig 10247 bp, 7 predicted proteins | sample 356511 | NCBI WGS metagenome assembly CEVG01 (sample SAMEA2623426, study PRJEB7988) | marine metagenome | biome: marine biome (ENVO:00000447); feature: surface water layer (ENVO:00002042); material: "saline water (ENVO:00002010), including plankton (ENVO:xxxxxxxx)" | depth 5 m | reverse complement strand
TTGTGAATAAATTAAAAAAAGACGGAAGAAAATTAAGAAGTGAATCAACAACTGATCACATCTTAAATACAGCAATTAGAATTGCTAGAAAAGGTAACATAGATGATATGTCTTTTAATTCAATTGCCAAAGAAGCAAAGATTGGTACTCGAACAATATTCCGTCATTTTAAAGATCAAGAAACTCTTCAAGAAAACTTAGATATAAAGCTTGGTGAAGAATTTGCTGATGCATTTACAAAGATAAATAAAGAAGATAATTTAGAGAATAGGATAGAAAATCTTTCGACTATCTTAATTAAGCTCTATTCAAAAAATCAAAATATTATCCGCTGGTCTCTTCGAAATATATGGCGAGATAAAAACTTAAGAAAAAATATGTTTTCATGGAATAAAATTTTAAGGAATTTTGTTTTTTCTATTCTTCCAGAAATACTTGAAAAGAAGAAGCCTGAAAGAGAAATAATTTTTGAATGTATGTCTTTTATTTTTTTCTTGCGTCTTAATATCGTTCAGAATTTGAGCGAAGATCAAATAAAGGAAATTTTTATCTTAAATACAAGGAAATACTTAAACGAAAACTAAGAAGCTCTTTTAGTATTTTCTACAATAGCATTTACTATTTCAGAATAAAGTTGTTCTGGAATTTCATGCCCTACTTTATCCATGATCATCCTTGTAGAATTTTTAATGCCATCTGCCAAAGCTATCCCATGATCTAAAGGAAGAATTGCATCTTCAGTACCATGAATTACTAAGGTAGGTACATTGATTTCATTTAATCTAGATGTTCTATCAGGGCTTGCACCGATTGCTGCTCCGTGAAGAGCAAATGGATTGTTACCATGTTCAACTATTGGAGCCAACCTTTTTCTAAATTCTTTCTCATCGAAGGGAAATCGTGATCCTGTAAGTTGCTTATATATTTCTACTACGCCATCTTCAACTCTACCTTTAAGATTAAAGACAAAAGATTTTTGCATTGCGTTAAGTAATTCTTGAGAAGGTCCCGATAAGGACTCATTTTGTATTCCGGGAGTAGTCATTATAGGAGTGATACTTTTTACTCTTTCAGGATAATCAAGAGCAATGATTTGTGTAATCATACCGCCCATAGAAGCTCCAACAATATGAGCTTTTTCAATATTTAATGTATCCATAAGCGATACAGCGTCCTTAGCCATATCTAGCAAATCGTATTGAACGTTAGCAGATTGGTTAAATTTAAATTTACCCTTTTTATCTACTACTAAACCAAAAATTCTATTTACAATGCTTTTTAACAAAAACGAAGGAAGAACTTTTAAAAATTTATTGTATGTGGGTTCCTTACCAAACCAAGTAGACTTTCCAACATCTCTGTTATCAAATCTTATCACTCTAAAATCTCTTGATATTAATTCATCAATAAATTCTTGAGGCCATTGCTTACAATTTGCATTTGCTCCCATGATAAGGAGTATTGTTTCATTTTTTATTTCACCAAACTCGTCGTACCAGATATTGATATTATTTGCATTGACTATTTTTCCCATTTTTAAGTTCTATTAAATGTTTTCAAATTCACTAAATTTCTCTTTTTTTACATAAGGCACTACTCCCTTGCCTGGCTTCCAGTTACAGCTATAAGATTTAAAACTTTGGACATCGTTAACAAATATTTTGTATCTAACAATTTTTTTTAATTGTTGATCAATAACGATATCTAAATTTGATATTTTTTGAGATATGACTTTGTTGTATATTTTTTTAATTTTAATAAGTTCTTTTTTTATAATTTCATTATTAAGTTGATTATTTTTAGTAAAGTTTTCTTTATTCTTGATAATAAAATTATCTATTTCATTTTTTATAATTCTTTGATCTTTTTCGAAATTTTTAGAAAAATTTAATACTTTGTCGTTATAGAAATTATCTATAAAAAAACCACTTAAGTATTCCTTATTTTGATAGGAAATTTTTAAATTCATATGATTTGATACATTTGGCCACTTATTTAAAATTTCCGTGCAAAAATTTTTTAAGTTTTTAGTATCTTTTTTTTGAACGGATAACATGTAAATGTAGAATCTATCCCTTTTTTTTGAGAACTTGCATAAAAAAATATTTTTAAAATTTTTATTATCAAAGGAAATAACTTTTTTACTAAAGTAATCATTACAAAATTCAGTTCCATTCAAAATTATAGATTTTGAGTCTTTATCCGAAAGGAGCCTAATGTAATCTAAATCTTCCAGAGTTATTTCCACAACTATGCTAGAAGAAAATAGAAGAAAGAAAATGAGAAATTTCATCCTGCTATTCTAAAGAAAAATATATTTATTTAATTTTTTATTAAGTCTGTATTTTCAGCAGAATTTATGAAATCTGTAAATGGCAGAACTTGATTTATGAATCTGCTCCAGGAAGTCACTCCTGCAGTTCCTATGAATACAATATCTTTTGATTGAAGATTAAATTCTCCTGCTAATAGGTAACCGGCTGGTGAAGACATATCTGACTTAAAAATTCTTGGTTTACCTTCAATATCTTTGGGCCTTAATATATATACGTCTTTCCCTCTTGCTGTAGACTGATTTAAACCCTTTGCTTTACCTAAGGCAATTGATAGCGGAATTGTTTCTCTTGTTAAATCAATTGAGATAGGATTGCTGGCTTCTCCAATAACATGTACCTGATTTTCAGAATTATCGGGTAAATGTATGATGTCTCCATCTTTAAGATATATATAATTTTGAATTTGAGAGTTTCTAGAGAGGTATTCGTAATCAACATCGTAGGTATATCCATCTCTACTAAATTTTACTGATGTTAAATCTCCAAGTGGTCTTTGACCATTTTCTCCATAAGGATCTGCATTCGCAATTATCTCAGTTAAGGTAACAGGGACAGATGTCACTGGAATAGTACCTGATCTTTTGAAGTTACCTGAAACGATTATTTTCTGAGACTTAAATTCAGTCACCGATACGTCAATTTGAGGATTATTTAGTACTGAAGATAAAGAATTCGTAAGCATTAATCTTATTTCCTCAACTGTTTTGCCAGAAACTTTTAAAATACCAGCATTAGGATAAAAAATTGTACCGTCATCTCTAACAATTTTTTCAAAAACAGGATTAATCGCTGCTCCCCTTGCTAAAGCAGCAGATAATCTTTCAGTTTCTCCATAAACATAAATGAATAAAACGTCTCCAGAACCTACTTTGTATGATCCAGGGCTATAATTTAGAAGATTTAAGGGTAGATTTAAGCTTTCCTTTTCTTTTTCTCTCTTAATAAGATCGATGGAGATCTTCTCTATAAGAATTGGATCTTTAGAGAGTTCAGGTATCAGAGTTCCTTTAAAGGATTTAATATCATTAATTTTAAAAGATGTACCAATAGAGCAACTTATTAAAGTAAGATGCAAAAAAATATATATAAAATATTTCATTTTAGAAAACCCATAATATTTTGTTTTATTTTAAGAAAAAATTTTTTTACAAACTGATAAAGTTTTTCAAGGTAAATATTTAGTTTTCCTTTACTAATAGAACCGTATCCAGAATACTCATAGTAGAAATTTTTTGAATAATAAGGATACTGGTATTTATACCCTAAAAAATTAAAATAAAGATTAAATTTATTGTAGAAAAATTTTAATGAATCCTGATCAGGAAAGTCTGCCATAAAGAGATCTAAGTCTTGAAACGTTGTGATTTGATTACAGACAATATAAAGATGTATAGAAAAATTTTTACTTATTATTTTTGAATCAACAAAAAGTTTCCATGGTGATGTGTCACAAATAACATAATCAAATTCTTTTTTTAATTCTTCAATTTCGCTTGCAAATAATTCAGAAGCAAAGAAATCAGCTGGATCTTCAACATTAAATGAAGGTATGACGATACTATCATTTTCAAAGGGCTGATCTTTAGAATTATCTCGAAAATCAAGAAAACTTTTATATGAAGTGTCTAAAGATAAATCTTTCGATAAGCCTTTTTTTCGATAATCTAAATCTATTAAACAAGTTTTGTATTTTGTTCTTAATTTATCAAACAACCGGCGAGAAATTTCTGTTTTTCCTACATCCTTCCTAGATCCTAAAATTGCAATAGATCTTTGCTCTTTCTCTAAATTGTGAGAAATCTCATAAACAAATTTATTCATAAGCTCATCTGCTATATTAAATTTATTTAATTCTTTGGAATTTTTTGATTTGCTAATTAAAGGAAATTCCCCAATTATTTTTTCTTTTCCTACGTAGTCAGCTAAAGCATCGAAGTTAGTTATTCGATCTCCTAGAAAATGACGAAATAATAAAAATAAATACGCAAAAAAGGTTAGTGCAAAAGAAATAACAAAAATTAATATTGAAGGAGATATTTTAACCCCTTTAGATGCACTATTAATTATTCTTACGTTGCTTATGCTTGATGCTTCTTTCATACCAAGAGAAATTTCTTGAGAAGATAGCTCTCTTAAAACATTCGAATAGATTTCAACTTCTCTCTTAAAATTTTCAAGTTGTCTTTGTGTAGACGGCACTAAAGGGAGATCATCCTCTATTTCTAGTATTTGTGAATTAATTAAATTCTTCTGCTTTGTTAAGGTTAAATATATTGGATGAGATTCTTTGTAGAACTCTTTTAATTCAAGCTCTTTAAATTCAATTTCATTAATTCTATTTTTCAAGCGTTCTAATTTTACGTTAGTTGTTTTTGTATCAAATATATAATCCGATGTATTTGTTGAAACCTTAAAGTTATTTAAGCTTTCTTCTGCATTTTTTAATAAAACTTTTATCTTTGGAATTTCTTTTCTTATAAAATCTCTTCCTGCAGCGCTTGATTCTTTTTGAAAATTTTTCCTATCTTTTATATATTCTGCGTTGAAACGGTCAAGTAAATCTGATGATAATTCTCGATTAGTTGATTTAAAACTTATAGATAATAATGATTTATTATCGGAAAAGACGTTTAGATTTCTTCTAATAGCACTGACTGACTCAGGTAAGTCTCGGTTGTCATAGGTGTTTGTACTTTTGATTAATTCAAGAGAGTCCTGAAGAGTAGAATTAGATTTATATATTTCTACCTCTGCTTCTAAGTCATTAGGTGAAGGCAAGCCTTGACTGAGAGATTGAGGAAGAAAAGAAGTTTTTTCCTGCTTAATTTCAAGTAAGGATTCAGATACATAAACATTTGAGGCCGATAAATAGTAGATAAAGACCACAAATAAAGAAGAAAATAATATTGAAACCAAAAGATTGAAATTATCCAAAACAACAGAAACCATTGTTATCAAATCAATCTCGTCTTTTATGATTAAATCTTGTTTACGCATTTTTTAAAGGCGTGTATTTTACATAAATAATATCTAACTAATTCAACTAGGTGACATAGTGTACAGTTTTTTATGAAGCAGATTCCAAACCCAAAAAAAATAGCAAAAAAATTAAGAGCTCATGGTGATGAAAGAGTAGATAATTATTATTGGTTAAGAGATGATAAAAGAAAAGATAGAGAAGTAATAAAATATCTACTTGAAGAAAATAAATATACTGACTATTGGTTTAAAACTAATAAAGTCAGCTCAAAAGAAATTTTTAAAAGCTATTTACAATCAATTCCTAAATTTGAAAAAGGATTTAAATCAAAAATTGATCAATATGAATATTATTCCACCTCTTCTATTTCTCAAGAACATCGAAAGTATTACAGACTTTTTAAAAAATCTAAAAGACTTTTACTAGATGTAAACAAATTAGCTAAAGACAAGAAATATTATGATATTTCCTCTATCTATCCCTCAAGAAATCACAGATATATTGCTTATGGAGAAGATTCTACAGGCAGAAGAGAATTTTCTATTGTTATAAAAGACCTAAATAAAAATAAATATTACGAAAAGAATGAATGTCACTCAACAGGCAGGATTATCTGGAATAAAAACTCTGATGGATATTTTTATTTAAAAAAAGACCCTCATACACTGATAACAAATTCATTGTTTTTTCATAAATTGGGTACAGATGTTAAAAAAGATAAACTTATCTACAAGGAAAAAGATAATCAATTTAATCTAAGTATTTCATTAAGCAGAACAAAAAAATATCTTTTTTTGCAATCATCTAAGACAGAATCAAATGAAACTTGGTTTTTAAACCTTGAAAAAGAAAGTCTTGAATTGGTATGTTTTCTAAAAAGAAAAAATAAACATCTTTATTATATCGATGATACTCCTGAAAAATTTTATGTACTGAGTAATAGGAAAAATCAAATCAATTTTGCTTTGTATGAAACAAATTTTGTGAAAAGAGCTGAATCTAATTGGAAGATATTTATAGCTCACAAAAAAGATGAGTTAATTGAAGATTTTTTATGCTTTAAAGACTTTATTATTCTAGAAACTAGAAAAAAGGGATTACCTTGCTTAGTTCAAATAAACAAAAACAATAATAAAAGAGTGTATGTAGAGTTCAAAGACGAGTCTTATTCATTGAATTTAACAAATAACAATAAATATAGTTCAAGATGCTTTTCTTTTACATACTCAAGTTTGAAATCTCCATCAACAATTTATTCTCAAAATTTATATACAAAAAAAAGAAGGAGGCTTTGGACTCAAAAAGTTTTAAACCACAAAGAAGACAACTATGAAATAAAAAGACTATATATCGCTGCAAGAGATGGAGCTAAGGTTCCTGTTTCTCTAATTTATAAGAAAGGGATAAATTTAAAAAAAGCACCTTTGTTACAGTATGGTTATGGTTCTTATGGATTAATGGTTGAACCTTCTTTTAAGTTGTCTTTCATGCCACTAGTTGAAAAAGGCTTTATCTTTGCAATAGCTCACATACGCGGTGGTCAAGACTTAGGTAGAAAATGGTATGACGAAGGAAGAATGATGAATAAAATGAATACGTTCTTTGACTTTATAGATTGTACAAAAAAACTTTTGAGTAAAGGTTTAGGAGATATAAATAATACTTTTGCTATGGGTGGTAGCGCTGGCGGTCTTTTAATGGGAGTCGTCATAAATCTAGAGCCTAAATTATATAAAGGTATTGTTTCTTCGGTGCCTTTCGTAGATGTTTTAACAACTATGCTGGATGAGACCATCCCTTTAACAACTTTTGAATACAAAGAATGGGGAAATCCAAATAAGAAAAAAGAATATTTCTATATGAAAAGATATTCCCCTTATGACAATATCGATTACAAACCCTACCCATCTGTACTTGTGACTTCTAGTTTATATGATTCTCAAGTTCAGTATTTTGAACCAGCAAAATATGTTCCAAAACTTAGGGAATATACTACTTCAAATAATCCGGTACTCTTGAAAATGAATATGATTGGGGGTCATGCTGGGAAAAGTGGAAGGCTAGAATCGTTAAAAGAGACTTCAGAGGAATTAGGATTTTTAAAAACTCTTTCTACAAAAGATTAGAAACTAATTTTCCTATTGCCAATGACGATGTAAGTCCGGGACTCTCTATGCCTTGCAAATTTATTAAATTTTTAATTCCATGATCTTTGCCAGTTTGAATACTAAAATCTCGCATAGATTCATTTGGTTTTGTAATCTTAGGTCTAATACCCGTATAGTCTGGATGTAATTTTTCTGGATTGATATCAGGCCAATACTGAATTATAGAATTTAAAAATTTGCTTTTTAGTGATTCATTAAAGGTGTAATCAATTTTCTTAACAAACTCAACATCAGGCCCAAATCTCATTCCGCCGGCTAAATCAAAACCAATATGGATACCTAAACTGTGCTGACCAGAAATAGGGTAAATTAAATTAGAGAAAGGAGATTTTCCTAGATACTTAAAATAATGACCTTTTGCAAAGTAATTTTTAAAGATTTTATTCTTTGGAAAGTCTTCTATATTTTTTAAAGTATATTCATTATTCAAACCACTACAGTTTATTAGATATTTGCTTTCAATCAAAAATTTCTCTTCTGATGAACAAGAGACTACAAATTTACTTTTCTTTCTTTTTGCTGATAAAAAAGATGTCCTTAGAGATATTAAACCGCCAAAATGTTGTATATCTCCCTCTAAAGCATTTACATATTCAGGAACATCAATTACTCCTGAATGAGGAGAGTAAAGTGCTTTGTAAAATTTTAACTCTGGATTATTTTCTAGGACTTCTTCATTGTCTACTTTGTTTATTTCTACTTTATTTTTTTTTCCTTGAATAAAAATTGATTCTAAATTTGAGAGTTCATTTTTTTTTGAAGCGATAATGTACTTTCCATATTTTTTATGGTTAATTTTTTTTTCTTTTGCATACTCATAAATCAGTGTATTTCCTTCAATACAAAGTCTTGTTTTTAGAAAATTCTTCGGATAATAGATTCCTGCATGTATCACACCAGAATTACGTGATGATGTTACATCGCCTGCCCTTTCATTTTTTTCTAATACTATGGTTTCTTTTCCGGTAAGTGAAAGTGCACGTGCTATGCTTAATCCAATTACACCGCCGCCAATGATAATTACGTCAATCATCTATTTTTTATTGTAAGAATTAATAAGATCTTTCATTTCATTTCTGAGAAGAAAGATAGAAATTAAGTTCGGCAATGTACTTGCAGCGACAGTAATCAAAGCAAAATTCCATATTATTTCAGTATCTATGTATCCACTCCCGGCAATAAAGAAAGCAAAAATATATAGAACCCTGTAGTAAAGTATTGAAGACTCTCCAAACAAGTAAGCAGAACAACGATCGCCATAATAAGCCCATGTAATAACAGTAGAAAAAGCAAATAATAATAATCCAATAGAGACTATATACTCACCATAGCTTCCAAAGAATCCTTTATTGAAAGCCTTACTTGTTAAAACAGCTGATTTTACAAGCGATTTCCCAATAAATTCATAGTCGGGAGAAATCTCAGAATTATCGATTCTAATTTTTCCAGTAAAAGGTATACCATTTTTATTTACAGTAACTTCCTCAGCTATAGATCTATTATTAAGAATTGTTACCTTATTTTGAATTTCACCTGAAACGATGTTCAAGTTGCCTGAAAAGCTTGTTATGGATGAATTTTTTCCATATAAAAAATTTAAAATATCTTTACCGTCGATTTCTTCTTCTAAAGTACCGTTAACAACATACATTGAAGTCCTTTCAAAACTGTTATTGAATTTTTCTGTCCAAACTCCCGATGATAGGATTACAAGTCCAGTTAGTGTGCAGATTATAATTGTATCTATAAATGGCTCTAAAATTGAGACAAATCCCTCTTCTACCGAATGTTTAGTTCTTGAAGTTGCATGTGCAATGGGGGCAGATCCCTGGCCTGCTTCATTAGAGTACAAACCTCTTGCAACCCCATAAGTAAAAGCAAGTGAAAAAGATGCTCCAAGAAAACCTCCAACAACTGAAGTACCTTCAAAAACATCTTGAATGATTATTTGAAAAGAGGGAATGATATTTTCATAGTTAAATATTAAGACACTCAACCCTCCAATGAGATATACAAAAGCCATTAATGGGACTATTGAAGCCGCTATAGAAGATATTCTTTCAATACCCCCTATTATCACAAGAGCCACGAGAAAGCTCATTACAATAGAAGTTACTAAAGGATCTAATCCAAAGCTTGATTCAATGGTGCTTGAGATATTATCAATTTGAGGCATGTTTCCTGATCCAAAGGTACTTATTAAAAGAGAAAAGGCAAAGATCACTCCTAGCCATTTCATGTTTAAACCTTTTTCCATGTATAACATTGGACCACCTGATACTTCCCCAGAATTATTTTTTTCTCGATATGCATGAGACAGAGAAACTTCAACAAATTTAGTAGTCATCCCAAGAAAAGCAGTAATCCACATCCAAAATAAAGCTGCCGGACCACCGATAAAAATAGCCATTGCCACTCCACCAATGTTTCCTGTCCCAACAGTTCCTGATAAAGCTGTGCTCAAAGCTTGAAACGGAGAAGTTTGTCCTGTGTTGCCTTTGCCAGATGAAAATAGAATTTTCCACCCTTGTAAAAAATATTTAAATTGAGGAACTCCTAAAAATACAGTGAAAAAAATACCTACCAATAGCAAAAGCAAAGGAAACCAAGCAGCACTTCCGAAATAGCTATCTACTAGAAGAATATAATTGTTTAGAGTATCCAATTATTCTTCGGATCTAACTTTCGCTTCGAATTCAGTATAACCACCAATCAATTCACCATTTACAGTAATTTGTGGAAATGTTCTTGCTGAAGGAAATT